>Ga0307974_1000235_pt1 | contig 31951 bp, 41 predicted proteins | sample OrgLakmetagen784_FD_201812 | JGI IMG/M metagenome (GOLD analysis project Ga0307974, IMG submission 201812) | Saline water microbial communities from Organic Lake, Antarctica - #784 | ecosystem: Environmental > Aquatic > Non-marine Saline and Alkaline > Saline | place: Antarctica: Organic Lake... | reverse complement strand
AGGTAACGGCAAGACAGGTAATGACAACACAGGTGGTGCAAGACAGTGGTGGCAAGACAGGTGGTGGCAAGACAGGTGGTGGCAAGACAGGAGGTGGCATTACAGTGTTGGCAAGACAGGTGGTGGCAAGACAGGCGGTAGCACACACATGGAGGTTGCAATGCAGTTGATTTCTGTGTGTGCTTGTGCGCAACATGAGCCACCACTTCAACACAAAGTCGGCATGCGCCAAAGCAACCTGCGCGAACCCTAATGCGACGCTGTGAGCTGGAGAGGCGCTTTTTCGACCCTTTCCTCACCACTTCAACACGAACTCATCATGCGCCAAAGCAACCTGCGTGAACCCTAATGCTACGCTGTGAGCTGAAGAGGCAATTTTTCGACCCTTTCCTCACCACTTCAACACGAACTCATCATGCACCAAAGCAACCTGCGTGAACCCTAATGCTACGCTGTGAGCTGAAGAGGCGATTTTTCGACCCTTTCCTCACCACTTCAACACAGAATCATCATGCACCAAAGCAACCTGCGCGGACCCTAATGCGACGCTTTGAGCTGGAGAGGTGCTTTTTCGACCCTTTCCTCACCAGTTCGATAAACAGATTCATCATGTGTCAAAGTGACCTGTGCCTCCAAGACCCTTTTCAATCTCCATCACAGCTTTCAATCTCCATCATAGCTGAAACTGTGCATACTTGTGTGTATGCAACACGTGACACCACTTCCACATGGATTTATCATGAAACACTCGGCCTGCGTTAATCTTGCCTGCGTTATCTTGCCTGCGTTAATCTTGCCCGCGTCAATCTTGCCTGCGTTAATCTTGCCTGCAGCACTCTGATCTGGAGAGGAGCCTCTCAGACCTTTCCTATCTCTTCCATGTTTCCAAAGGCTTTGACCTTTTGCAAGCTTGTGTACGTGCAGCACGTGCCATCACTTTTATATGATTAATCGTGTGAGAATTAGCAGCTGCGCAGGTCTCACCAGGATTACTTGACGCAGTTGGGACAACACTGGGGGCTGGAGCGCCTTGGATGGATCCCTTCTCCCAAGCATCAGTGCCCCTGCGTGTTGAAGGTAATAGAGAGCTAAAGGTAAAAGAGAGAGTAAGGTTATATATATATATAGAGAGAGAGAGAGAGAGTGGTAGAGAGAGAGAGAGAGTGTTCTATAAGTTATAAGGCAACACTATGCCCTAGTCATATTCTTTAAAGCACCAGCGTCCCTGTGTGTTGAAAATGAGAGGTTGGTTTGTGGGTAAAAACTGCAAGGGTAATACTATAGCATAGATAAATTTCTAACCATCAGCGCCCATGTGTGTTAGAAAAAGGGAAAGGTTGATATAAGCATGAAATAGTTAAGAGGTGATATTAATGGCATTGGAATTGTCTCAAGCGTCAGTATGACCTACAATGGATTATGTAAGACACCAAGTCTCAAGGAAGCATCATATCTTTGATTGTTTAGGATCCTTTTCCAGCCCAAATGCTTCTGCATGACACCACATACTCACCCACACCCACACCCTCACCCACACAAATCCGCAACACCTACACCTTCACGCACTCACACTCATCCATCTTGCATACTCTCACGCCTAATCCCACACCCAATTACCTGCACAGAGACGTAATTCACACACATGCCTGCACAGAGGCATACATTCACAACACACACACACATGCCTGCACAGAGACGTAATTCACACACATGCCTGCACAGAGACGTAATTCACACACATGCCTGCACAGAGACATACATTCATAACACACACATGCCTGCACAGAGACGTAATTCACACACATGCCTGCACAGAGGCATACATTCACAACACACACACATGCCTGCACAGAGACGTAATTCACACACATGCCTGCACAGAGGCATACATTCACAACACACACATGCCTGCACAGAGACGTAATTCACACACATGCCTGCACAGAGACATACATTCACAACACACACATGCCTGCACAGAGACGTAATTCACACACATGCCTGCACAGAGGCATACATTCACAACACACACACATGCCTGCACAGAGACGTAATTCACACACATGCCTGCACAGAGGCATACATTCACAACACACACATGCCTGCACAGAGACGTAATTCACACACATGCCTGCACAGAGACGTAATTCACACACATGCCTGCACAGAGGCATACATTCACAACACACACATGCCTGCACAGAGGCATACATTCACAACACACACACACATGCCTGCACAGAGACGTAATTCACACACATGCCTGCACAGAGGCATACATTCAGAACACACACACATGCCTGCACACAGGCGTACATTCACAACACACACACACACACACGCCAGCGCAACACACGCACAAACACGCACCCTGCTCTGCACTCTCTCATGAGCTCCTCTGTTGTTTTGGCATGGCCAGTCTCTGGGGCAAGCACAAGCCCCAACAGAATCTGCATGCATATAAATATATCAATGCGTCGCAATTCGGACACACACAGTGGAGATGAGTACAGGTCTAGGTCAGCTTGCAAGGGTAGCTGCTGTTTCCTACAAATGCAGGTTCATGAACAATCTCAAATACTACAGCTTATACAGACAGATACACACATAGAAGCATTTTTGACACACACACACACACACAAACACACGCACACACACACACACAATTATCGGAAAGGGGCCATCAGAGTGTAACAGAACAGCCCCAGCTTTGCTAACTGTTAAGGTTGGCACAGGAACACAAGGAGGCTTCATAGCCTCCTGCTGCACCCACCAGCCCTCCATCTTTGCCCTCCAGTTACAAGCCACTGAATGTGGCACCATAAAAGCACAGGAACACAAGGAGGCTTCATAGCCTCCCGCTGCACCCACCTGCCCTCCATCTTTGCCCTCCAGCTACAAGCCACTGAATGTGGCACCATAAAAGCACAGGAACACAAGGAGCCTCCCGCTGCACCCACCTGCACTCCATCTTTGCCCTCCAGCTGCAAGCCACTGGGCTTTTCACAGGGGGGCTGCGGCAAGCTGTCTCCAGGCTCCAGCAGGTCCAAGTGCTGTGTGCCTGGGGCGGCTAAAATTTGTTGCAAGGCCTGCAAATGCAAAGTAGCAAACACATTATTGTTGGGGGCCCTGAGGCATAAATAGCGATGTAACCTTGCCTTACCTTATTGTTGGTGGGCTCCCATACATCCAATTATAAACCACCCACCGATCATCACTCTGCTGGCTCTTCCTCACCTGCACCGCCTCCAAACGTACAGTCCCTGATAAATTCCGGCTGGCCTCTTTCAAGAGGGCTCCCATACATCCATTCATAAACCACCCTTTGACCATCACTCTGCTGGCTCTTCCTCACCTGCACTGCCTCCAAACGAACAGTCCCTGATAAACTCCGGCTGGCCTCTCTTGAGAGGGCTCCCATACATCCATTCATAAACCACCCACTGACCATCACTCTGCTGGCTCTTCCTCACCTGCACCGCCTCCAAACGAACAGTCCCTGATAAATTCCGGCTGGCCTCTCTCAAGAGGGCTCCCATGTATCCAGCTTGCAGCAGGCGATGCCTGACGCCCTCAGAAACGCACATCATCCGCATGAGCTGCATGCAAAAGTAGTGAAGGTGTAAGGCTTTGTAAGAATTTACCTCATGTCTCAAAGCTTGGTCCGCCTCTGACCATGCCCATCATCCTCTCGATGGTGTAGAGTCCGCTGAACGTGTCGGCGCACCTGACACCCTCAAAAACACAAGGTACCCACATGAGCTGCATGCAGGAAACGTTAATTTGCAAGGCTTGGTCGTATAGTTTTAGAACAGCTCGTGCCTCTTTGTTTGGGCCCGCCCCCATAATGTCGTGAAACAAGCACATCACTTTACGTGGGCCCGCCCCCATAATGTCGCGAAACAAGCGCATCACTTTACACAATGTCGTGAAACAAGCACATCACTTTAAATGAGCTGCGGGGGTATACACAGTCATATAACAAGCGTAGGGTTGGCCAGAACCGTATATGTACACCGTATATGACCGTATAAAAGGTAATTCCCCTGCCCATAATACCGTATACACACCGTATATACATGGCTCTGGCAACCCTAAACAAGCAGCCTGGTTACAAACATGAACATGATCAGTCGCTGCCTGACGCACATTCGCACGCACAAGCAACTGCTTTGCACACACGCACACATGCACAACCCCACTCCTCAGCTCCCCCAACGCACCCACACACCCACACCTATTGTCAACACACACACAAATGAGCATTTACCTGTGTAGCCCGCATCAACACCATGCCAGTGTTTAAATGACTGTACCAAGGAATTTACACACTAAACACACACACACTCTTACACATACAAACTAATACACACACACACGCGTGTACAACAGCATGCCAGAGTGGTGTTCAAATGACTGTACCAAGGAATTTACACACCATACACACACACTCTTACACACACAAACTAATACACGCACATACACGCGTGTACACAGACACTTTCACTAAAACCCACATACTTACGCCCTCACCTGTGCAGCCCACAAATGGACCCTGCCTGAGTGGCGGCCCGGTAACTGTACCAATGATTGCACACATCACATAAAAACTGACACACACAAACACTGACACACACACCAACGCTGGCACACACACTCAAACCCACACAAACCCACACAAACGAGACCTCACCTGTGCAGCCCGCATCTGCACCCTGCCTGAGTGGTGACCCAGCAACTGTAGCAATGCTTTCACACACACATAAACACTGACACACACTCAAACCCATACAATCGAGACCTCACCTGTGCAGCCTGCATCTGCACCCTGCCTGAGTGGTGACCCAGCAACTGTAGCAATGCTTTCACACACACACAAACACTGACACACACTCAAACCCGTACAAACGAGACCTCACCTGTGCTGCCCGCATCTGCACCCTGCCTGAGTGGTGGCCCAGCAACTGTACCAAGGGCGTCAATGTCATAGTACTCTCGTTGCTGACCTGCAAAGGAATGTGTAGTGTAGGACAGAACCACATCTTTGTGTACGTATCTACACAACTGAATTTGCGAGGTCATTTCCTGCACGCAATTATTCCTAAGGTTGGACCATTCCCTGAGAATTGCAAAGAAAGTACGAGGCTGTATAGTGAGTGATGTTGATGTGCTTACAGAGATTTTTGTACAATAATTACGTCATGGTGGCATTAATAAAAGGGTTTGGCCAACTCAAATCATATACAATGTGGGAAAACAACCCTCTTGTCATGTACGCTATGGACAAACAACCCCGCCTGCCCTTGAAATCTGTCGTGCAGCCATGGCAGCCAGGAAACATTGCATTACTTCAGGTTGATCTCAGCCATGGCAGCCTGGATACATTGCAGCCATGGCAGCCAGGAAACATTGCAGTACCTCAGGTTGATCTCAGCCATGGCATCCTGGATACATTGCAGCCATGGCAGCCTGGATACATTGCAGTACCTTAGGCTGAAATGAGCCATGGCAGCCTGGATACATTGCAGCCTGGCAGCCTGGATACATTGCAGCCATGGCAGCCTGGATACATTGCAGTACCTTAGGCTGATCTCAGCCATGGCAGCCTGGATACATTGCAGCCATGGCAGCCTGGATACATTGCAGTACCTCAGAGGCTGATCTCAGCCATGGCAGCCTGGATACATGGCAGCCATGGCAGCCAGAAAACATTGCAGTACCTCAGGTTGATCTCAGCCATGGCATCCTGGATACATTGCAGCCATGGCAGCCTGGATACATTGCAGTACCTCAGAGGCTGATCTCAGTCATGGCAGCCTGGATACATTGCAGTACCTCAGGCTGATCTCAGTCATGGCATCCTGGATACATTGCAGCCATGGCAGCCAGGTCATAGTGTAATACCTCAGGCTGACCTCACCGCAAGCGAACGAGCAAAGACAAAACACCCTCTTATGTTGGTGAACTTGCATACATTTGTCAGCCACTCAACATATCCTTTTTACAGTGTAGTTGCAGTCGACACATTTGTAAGCCCACTCAACATGTCCTTTTTACAGCAGCTTCACGTGCCCTGTATGCTGGTGTGGCTGCAGCAAAGGAAATTGTTAGTGAATCAAAACGTCTGTGTGTTGACCACGGCACGGGTGGTAGCTGATCGAATTGTTGGTGTAAGCATTGGACATGCTGCACACATGCCAGACACAGTGCAGATGCAGCTGAGACGTTTTTCACGCTACACACGAACCAGACACTGTGCAGGCAAAGCCAAGATGCCTTTTCACGCTACACATGAACCAAACACTGTGCAGGCGATGTCAAGATGCCTTTTCACGCTACACAAGAACCAGACACTGTGCAGATGCAGCTGTGACGTTGTTCACGCTACACATGAACCAGACACTGTGCAGATGCAGCTGTGACGTTGTTCACGCTACACATGAACCAGACACTGTGCAGATGCAGCTGAGACGTTGTTCACGCTACACATGAACCAGACACTGTGCAGATGCAGCTGAGACGTTGTTCACGCTACACATGAACCAGACACTGTGCAGGCGAAGTCAAGATGCCTTTTCACGCTACACACATGCCAGACACTGTGCAAACGCAGTCAAGACTTGTGTACGCTACACACATGCCAAACACTGTGCAGACGCAGCCAAAACTGCTTTCCTGTGTTTTTAGAAAAGATCACCTAGGCCCTAGGCTCTGAAACACTAGCTTTTGCCTTACCAGCCATTCAAGAACATGTCGCGGTCCTCGAGCGACCATCAAGCTCAGCGCGCGCAGTGCAGCTTCAAGAGCGTACTTGCTAGGTCCTGGCAGGTTGGAATCAGGATCAGGTGCAGCAGCAAGCTTGGCTCCACGTTTCACCTACGTGCGTGTATGTGAGTATATATGTGAGTTTATATGTGAGTTTCACCAACGTGCGTATATATATTTGAGATTAAATTCTGAGAAATACAATGTAGGGTAGATTTCTAGCAGGTGAGTGATTTTTAAAAATTGGCATGCAAAGGCATGCATATGGTCCTGTATAACTCAACACCTACGTGTAAATTTCTGAGTGAGCGTCAGGCATGCGCATGGGCATGGTCGAAGTTGGACACATGTAAGTGAGTGCGCACAAGTTGGACACGTGTAAGAAACACGTTGGACACGCGTAAGTGAGTGCGCACAAGCTGGACACGTGTAAATGACACGTTTGACACGTGTAAGTGACGTGTCCACGTTGGACACGTGTAAGTGAGTGCGCACAAGTTGGACACGTGTAAGTGACACGTCGGACACGTGTAAGTGAGTGCGCACAAGTTGGACACGTGTAAATGACACGTTGGACACGTGTAAGTGAGGGCGCACAAGTTGGACACGTGTAAGTCACACGTTGGACACGTGTAAGTGAGTGCGCACAAGTTGGACACGTGTAAATGACACGTTCGACAGGTGTAAGTGAGTACGCACAAGTTGGACACGTGTAAGTCACACGTTGGACACGTGTAAGTGAGTGCGCACAACTTGGACACGTGTAAATGACACGTTGGACACGTGTAAGTGAGGGCACACAAGTTATACACGTGTAAGTGAGTGGGCGCACTCAAAGTTGGACACATGCAAGAGAGTGCGCAAACATGTACGACGTTCAAAGGGAATGTGTGTGCATGTCTATTATGTCTTACACTTGTACTCACATACTTTGCTTTTTATGGCCGTAGCGCATGCATGTGGAGAAATTATGCTGCTTGCTCTCACCTCAGGGACAGGGGGGGTGTTCGCCAATTGCAGTAATGCCTCTTTATAGGCCTCACACTGATCACTAAACTCGACCAGACAAGTCCACGCACCCTGCGTACGTGAATTACATATAATGTGTGTATGCATGACATGTTTATGCATTGCATGTATACATGGGGGGGTGGGGGGGAGTGGATGTCGGAGTCAGGAAGGACAGGTGAGGGGGGGGAAATGGATGTCAAAGTCAGGAAGGACAGGTGAGGGGGGATGGAATGGATCCCACAACCTTACTTGCAAGGATGTCAGCTGCAAGCAAGGTTGCTATTTAATTCTATTTCTTTTATACAATTCACCTTACGATGCTAGCACTCAAGTTAAGGTGTGCAAGGATGTCAGTCCGAAGTATACTTCTGTGTCCAAATCAAACAGTAGTGCTTTTGTGTTTATACAGTAGCAGTAGTGCGTTAGTACAGTACAGTGACAGTAGTGCTTGTGTTAATACATAGTATATAAAGCCACACGTGGCATCCGGGACAATATTAAGAACACACAGTGTTTTCAGGCCGCCAAACAAATGTGACAGAAATTGGTTGATGTTGACTGTCGATGTCCTTATACTACAAGGAGTTACCACATCAGCCACCTTCAGGATATGTGTTAAAAGAAGGAAGCCACGCTTGATAGCACTGTTGTTAAACAACTCTACCGTCCTTTGCGCTCGGCAAACCTTCTGCGTTTTGTCTTTTGACCTTGCACCCTTTCTTATAAAGACAGAAATGGTAGGGTAGAAAGAGGTATCGTCTTTTCTATCAAGACAGCGATTGTAGGGTACAAAGAATTATCGTTCCTATGAAGAGAGCAATTGTAGGGTAGAGAGAAATATTGTCTTTTCATCAAAACAGCAATTGTAGGGTCGAAAGAAGTATCGTCTTTCCTATCAAGACAGCAGTTGTAGGGAAGAAAGAGCTATGCAGGCTTACCATCCATGTATCCAGCTTGCACTTCATGGCGTCAGATGGAACATCAAGCGACAGGATGCTACGGTTATTTTCATAGTCACTCCTCGCACCCACCTCTGCGTAGTGCTCCCCAGAAATAATGCCGTTTTGCAGCGGCCCAGGAATGGAGATGAGCTTGCCCAGCACGCGCACACAGACACTGCGCACCCTAGGGTCTTTGTGGCATAGCTTTGTGTGGGGCAGGGCCTTGCTGAGGAGGTCCAAGGCAGGGCCCTCCTCCTACAACCGTGTGTCCAAGTACACAATCATTTAATGATTTTAGGGTCTTTGTGGCATAGCTTTGTGTGGGGCGGGGCCTTGCTGAGGAGGTCCAAGGCAGGGCCCTCCTCCTACAACCGTGTGTTGAAGTACACAATCAATAAATGATTGCAGACATCAGGGGGGGGTTGAAAACGTGGAGGGATATCTGAGGAGCCTAGGAAATGAAGTATGAACAGGCGCCCCTAGCTCAAACAGGAACAGACCATGACACTCTTACTCAGACCCCAAGCTGACATCTGTCACGATGGACCCACTCCAAATAGTAGCAAATCAAGGTCTGAAACGTTGTGTTTCTTGTTTCCCTGCTTCAAATTGTTGGTAAGTTCCCTGATGAAGGGTGTCGCAGCTTGCTTCTGCCTACAGCAAGAGCAGAATTAGTACACACAAGCAGGGATGGCCAGAGCCATATATATACGGTGTATATACGGTGTTTTTAGCTGGGAAATCACCAAATATACGGTCATGTACGGTGCATATATACAGTTTTGGCCAATCCTACATGTTCACGGTACGTGATTTTGTAAAGGAGGAACAGAAACGCCTTCAGATAAGGCTTACGCTCTTTTGGAGTACTGAATCAGACAAGAAGTCATTCGTACGTTTGGAAGTTTATCAGAAGTTTATAGTACTTCACGCAGAGGAGAGTTTTTTTGCACGTTGAGAAGAGGATACTCGTTTGATATCTTACTGTTGTGGTCTTATAAGCTTATAAGTGAAGAGTCATAATAAAGAAGGTCAAGAGGAAGCTACCTACATGTAGCAAGTGCCTAGAAAAAGGACCAGCCTCCTTGATAAAACGTTCAACCCTGAAATAAACAAAGTAGGATTCCCTGGTTACACATGCGTTCCCTGCTTTAATAGCAAAGACAGCACAACCTACATCACACACAAAAACACACACACGCACACGCATACATACACACACACAACACACACACTCACACACACACACACACACAAACACAAACACACACACACTCACACACACACACAATTGTGTGTTCACGAGACTCACAGTGGGCAGGTTCTTGAGCTCCAGCAGGACTCCCAGAGCAACTGCGACCTGCCCAGGATCGCTGAGGCCCAGGAAGTTAATAACACCCGCCAAGTCTGTCGGTGGAGGGGGGGGCTGGTCGATGCTGTTGCCGCGAGGAGGCATGCTGTTCTTTAATGCGTTTGAGTGTAGACCTTAGGCTGTATGGGTGCTGGCAAGGTCCTAGGAGAGTGAGTTGGGCACGTCTTCAACTCCAACAAATGGCATGCTGTGTCAGGTCAGAGCTACCTGGCTGGCTCGCCCTGTGCGGGGGCAAGTGCCTTTTTTTGCTGCCTTAATGACCTGAGAGTAGGCAAGTAGGCTGCAAGCTTGCAATTACAGGTGCAATATGTTGTGTGCTCATATGCATAACTAAGGTTTGGTGACAGCATACATTTGCCGCATGTGTAACAACAGCAAAAGCGTTCAGTAAAAGGGGGGGGTGATATTTAAGTGCAAATGAACGAGAAATTGCAAATGTGTGTGTGTGTGTGTGTGTGTGTGTGTGTGTGTGTGTGTGTGTATGAGTATTGTGTATGTGTGCATGCGCGTGCGTGTGCGTGTGCGGGTGCATGTGTATGAATGTATATATGTGTGTGTGAGTGTGTGTGTGTGTGTGTGTGTGTGCGTGTGTGTATGTGTGTGTGTGTGTGTGTGTGCGCAGGCGTGTGTGTTTGTGCGTGTGTGTGTGTGTGTGTGTGTGTATTTGTGCTTGTGTGTGTTTGTTTGTTTGTGTGTGTAAGTGTGTGTGTGTGTGTTTGTGTGTGTGTGTGTGTGTGTGTGTTTGTGTGTGTGTGTGTGTGTGTGTGTGTGCGCGTGCGTTAGTGCAGATATGGGTGTCACCGTATGTATGTGTATGTGTGTGTGCGAGGGCCTACCTTCCTCAATTCCTTATAGACAGCTAGATTCCATTTGATAGTATCGGTTATTCCAAAACAATTATATTTAATTTTCTCGAGGGATTGATACAGGAGGGGCATCATGGTTCTTTTGACTGAGCAAATCATAAGGGGGAAGACTCGCCTGGACCACCTGAATGAAGTGAAGAACCGTGAGTAAAAAGAACCAAAGTGTGGCCTGCTGTGTGGAGTGAATCACAGAACCTGCTTTGCAGCTATGAACTTGCCTTGTCCAGCTTCTTTTTCAGCGTGCGCAACGGGTGTCGCTCTCAGGCATTCACCAAGTTACACAGCAGTGAATCCAAAGAAAGACACTCAAAGTGGCAGGGGTATTCACCATGAAGAATTGCAGTCAGAGCATACGCACAAAGTCCTCGCTGACTTAGCCAGTATCCTACCCATAACGCCATACAATGCAGTGAACCTATGGGGCCAGGACCTCAGCGATGTGTCCATCCTCGCCATGATGCCAAACGTAGAAGTGCTGTCATTGTCGGTCAACCACATCCCTTCGCTGCGCGATTTCAGGCATTGTGTCAAGCTGCAGGTAAGCCTACAGCTGGGCAAAACGTGCAGGGTGGATGCAATATTGGGTGTTGAGGTCCACTGTGTCACACTGAGAGAGGCAATCATGGTCCATTTAGCATTTTACTTAGCACGAGTTGCTGAGGCAACTAGCGGAAGCCAAACCGCTATTGCATTTCGTACATAACGTTCCGTTTATCGATATGTGCCAACCTGAGGCCTAACACAGTGTTTTAAGTAGCAGGACCAGACCTCCTGTGCTTCCAGTGCTGCTTTAAGACTTAGAGATATTGCCTCTTGCCTACAAGTAATTTCACGTGCTTCAGACAGGCTGTAAAGGACCTCTCCAGTGCAAGAGCGGTTTCCTGTGCCTAAGATAGGGATGCTCAATAACTCTTTTGGTGTAAAGAGTGGTTTCATGTGCTTTAAATCGGGTGCTTAAGACCTCTCATTGTGCAAGCGTGAGGCCCTGCCCTGCCCTGTGACATACTGTATGTCACATACACTTATTGAAGTGAGATTGACACTTATTGAAGTAAAGACAGCGTGCCAGTCATAAAGTTGATTTGAATAGATCCAAGGGCATCAGATCCACACTGACGTGACTGGAAAACATAAGACCATCCGATAAATAGTTATTTATGCGGGTGCCATCACGAGCTAGTTCTTAGCAGCGCCCCAATCCCTCTCCTTTCCGCTTACTGGTAAAGCAATTCAAAACTTAACACCCTTACATACACAAATAGTTGGCCAGATTCATATATACATAGGTATGCATGTATGTATGGTGTTTGTGCTTTTCAGCAGGGAATTTTATGCAAAGGGTTGGCCAGAACCATTTATATACGGTATTTTTAGCAGGGATTTCGTCAGATATACAATCATATACGGCGTATATATAGGGTTCTGGCCAACCCTACATACACACATATGGTCTTATACGCATCGGTAAGGTATACATGTAAATGGTTCTGGCCAACCCTACATACACACATATGTAGGGTTGGCCAGAACCATATATATACGGTGTATATACGGTATTTTTGGCAGGGGAATCACCAAATATACGGTCATATGTCATATACGGTGTGTATATACGGTTCTGGCCAACCCTACACATATGCACATACGCGCCCTGACAGGAGCTGTACCTGCGCAAAAACTACATCGCCGACATTGCCGACGTCCAATACCTGGCGGGCCTGAACGACTTGCGCGTGCTGTGGCTGTGTGACAACCCTTGTGCTGATCACCCTTTATACCGCCAGATCGTGGCGCGCATGCTACCCAGCGTGGAGAAGCTGGACAACCAGGAGATTACTCCACAGGTGACGCATCTGTTATTACTTGGGCTATCTGTTTTTACTTGAGGTATTTTTGGGGGGTGGGGCAGCATGTCAGGTAGGTGGCGTGCATGTTATGGGTACAGAGGAGTCGGACCTCCTGCAGATGCAAAAGTCCACAGGTGACGTTTCTTTGCAACAGTAGGCGGCATAAAGCCGCCGTAGCACAGCGTTCACAAAGTCAAGTGCGTGTGGGGCGTGTGAGTAGGGCTGGCTAAAACCGTACATACATACGTGTATACGGTGTATATACAGCATTGTTAGCAGGGAATTTACCATACAAACGGTCATGTACGGTGTACACATACGGTTCTGGCCAACCCTAAGTTTGAGCGATAGGGAAGCATGTGAGCCTACCACTGAGTAAGTGAGGACCTTAGTAGGTAAGGTCCTCAGTAGGTAAGGAACCACAGAAAAAGCACAGAGGGTCCTTAGTAGGTTAGGAACCACAGAAGTGAGCCTACCACAGAAGTAGATAAAAACCTCAGTATGTTAGGCCCCTGCAGACAAGCGGCTTTGTTTCATGGGCTGTCTTTTGGTGGGGTTGGGGGAGCGCGTTAGTACGCGTTAGTAGATAGCATGTGTTTTTTTAGGTAAAGGGGCTGGACAACCAGGAAATCACTTCATAGGTGCCTCGACTGCTGATTGCTTTTTAGTGGTAGGCTTGCTAGTGGTAGGGTTGCTAGTTGTAGGCTTTTGGGAGTGGGGGAGCTACCAGGTAGCAGCATGCATGTTTTTGGTGCGAAGGACCTGGACAGACAGGGCATCGCGTGTAAGTATTTGTTTTGTTGCTGTAGCCTTCTGTGGGTTTTGCCCTCAATGTCAGGTGTTGCTGACAATGGAGAGCTGGGATAATAGGCTGCAGTCAGTGCGCAGACACACAGGACGTGTTGATAATTAAGGAGGGGAGAGCTGCTGTCATAGAGAAGGGAGGGGGGGGGAGTAAAGTGTTTATAATGAATTAGGTGAACTACAGGGTTGCCAATTCCTTGTAGCATGTCCACAGCTGCGTGTACAACACTAAATCACATCAAAGAGGTGATGACGCCAGTTTGGATGTGTTTCTAATGATGTTCCTCAAGTGCCCACAGCTGTTACCTGAAACGTCTTACATACTTACACGCTCTTGCACAGACATAAACACACACTCAAACAACTCACTCACGCGCAACGCTCACACAAAACTAGGACCGGGATGCCGCACACCGGAACCCCGGCTTGGACCAATTCTCTAGTGGACGCCCCACGACGCCCACCCCCCCTTCCCTTGCTGCCGCTGCCCCTGTTGCTGCTGCTCCCTCACCTCAGCTGCAACGTCTGCCTAGTGGACCTCCTTTGGAAAGGATGCCCAGCGAAAGGATACCCGGTGCAAGCAAGCCCATCACCACAGGTGCGAGGATACACACACATGAATGCGCATACACAGGCAAACTGACATGCACATTTTGTAGTGCACACGTTTGCAAGCATGGTTAAGGGTGGAGCTGGAGTGTCAGGAAACCCCGTGTAATTAGGGTTGGCCAGAACCCTATATACACGGTGTGTATACGGTATTTTTGGCTGGGAAATTTCCAAATATACGGTCATATACGGTGTACATATAAGGTTCTTGCCAACCCTACGAGTTAATAAGCCTGTCACGCCTCCTGTGAATGTTTTGAAAAAGGAACCAGGCGTAATAATTTGTGACCGAACTGCGTTTCCTGGGTTTGAGGAGACAACTGGCTTTGTTAAGTAAGAGCGCAACATGCCTTTCGTGACTCCTTCAGATCGTCGCCATGACAGATCGGCAGGACTAGCTTCAGCTTTTCGTGCCTGTGGATTGGCAGAATTATTTTAGCAATGGGCCTGCGCCAGAGTTGGATTGCAAAATGGGTCACAGCAGGATTAGGATAGCCGTCCAGGTGTGAGTGTGGTCTACCACTGCCACCAGGAAAATCAGCTCATTATTGCTCTAAGCAAGCTCACCTTGCGCTCACTTGTATACTCACACGCAGGACCACCATCACCCCCACTCCCCCCTCCCTCGCCCCCACAGTACATTCCACAGCCCTCACCCTCCGTGCCCTCTTATGGGCGCATATCTAGCGAGCGCGTACCAGCCAGCCCGCCACGTCAGGTGTGCATTTGCTTGCACATGTGCGCGTCAATCAACTGGATGTGTTCATGGGGGTGAACAGGGTAATATGCCATGAAACTGCGGTTACACTTTTGCGTGCCTGCTTGTCGCGTTTTTTAAGTTGTGTGGCTTCCATCAAATGTGCAGGGTTGGCCAGAACTCTATGTATATATGCACCGTTTATGCACCATGGTCCTGGCCAACCTTATAAATGTGCAAATGTGCTGTCCCTGCAGCACTCCCTCTTTCCAGTACAGGCAACCCAGCAGTAGTGCCTTATACCCTACACTTATAAAAAAGACACATAGGGATAGGAACGGCGCTTTGTCTTAACCACTTTATTTTGCCCAATGCATTTTTACACCTGCAGACATGGGACAGGCAGCCCAGCAGTAGTGCCCGTAGAAAAGACAGCAACGGGGTGGCTCCAGCTGCTGTTATGGGAGATGGTGGTGCAGGGCCCAGGCGCAAAAAGAACATCTTGTAAGTGTCCGAATGCACTCTTTGGTAGCACGTCAACATTACGTGTGTTTCTGCTACATACGCAAGTTTTTGCCTTCGTTGTTGTGTGCCTGCTATGTGGACTTGTTACATTGTAACTTGCCAGGTCTGGGGATGTGGGGTCTGGTAGCAAGTTCAAGTTTCCCGACGGGATGCAGCATGTCTCAGATTTCGTCTCAGATAGCTCCTTCCTCCTTCCTCCTTCCTCGAGCATTACGTATAACTTGGTTACATGTACACAGGCTTTTAAATTCTTGGCAATATGATGTGGCCATGCACAATGGATTCTGCGCAGGTATGCAGTCATGGCGTTAGTGGGGGAGCTCGACGAGGACGACCTGTTTTATGTGAAAAGAGAGGTCGAAGAAAAATTGGGGAGCCTCGGTCGCTGAGTAAAAGAGGAATTTGAGACAGCCAGCTTGAACTTTGGGAAAGAAGGGGAATATACTGGTAGTATTTCCTAGGGTTGAGTAGGTCAGAGTGAATTGGGCACGAGTTTCTGTCTTCTTTTTGGTGGTCCTGTGAAAAGATTATAAAGATAAACGCAGATAGCGTAACCACCACCAGCACGGATAAGGAAAGGATATTTAGATTAGTTTGGATTACAAAGGCCTCCAGTCTGGCATGGTTGCACAACCAACAAAAATCAATCAAAAAGATTGACAGCTGCACTTACATTTTTAGTTGTTTAGTGTCCTGCACCAACCAGCAATGGATGCAGATCAACACAACATCCCACCTGGAGAAAAGAAGGGAAAGGGCTTTTCAATGGGGATCAGAGTTTATAGATAAAGTCATCATCAGTCAAAACGTGTGACTGGTAGGCTGCGTATGTAAAGCATGCAAAAATTGTGATGATTGTTGTTGTAGCACCAGGCTTGTAGCACCTACAAAATTCCCTTGGAAAGGGAAAAAAGGCACAACGCTGTTTGTGACATTGCAGCAGTGAATAAAACCAGTATATACAATCAAGCATCTGCCAGGACCAGCCGACCACATAAAATCAAAGAAGCAGGGGGAATCACCTGTGTTGCACATGGACTGTCACAATGAGGATACCAAGAATGAGGGAGGCAAATAAAATCATACTTAACATTCATGAGTGAGGAGCAGCACGCATACAACGAGAAGGTTTGGAGCATCAAACATGGTCTGGTTCATCACTATTCAGCTGCAGGCCCTGCTGCTAGATGAACTCTGAATCAGCACTTGCCTGGCTAAGACTGTAGAATCGTGTATAAAGAGCGGGGAGCGAGGGTTTTCCAATGGGGATCAGGTGGTTGTGAGGCATACCAGGAGTATTGCTCGGATGTTTTTAAAAGTGACGTTCAATTCCTTGTCTGGCTTGTATATGGCTTTTCAATGGGATCAGGGGGGGTTACTACAACCGCAAACAAAGGCAGGTGGCTCCTGAGACCTAGGCCCCAGTTTCTGAGAGATTTCCTACTTCTGAAACCCTTCAAATCAGTTTTTCTGACATGCTCCTCCTCAATTCCTGCGTGCACTGATTGTAGCCGATAGAAGCAACGGAAATCTAGGCTTTATTCAAACGGCAGCGACTTCTTATGTATGCATGTATACGAGATATCATTGGTCGTGATTTGGACCTACTTCGTGTCAGCCGCCCAACGAGAAAGATTGTCTACATTTCTACTGTTCATAAATTGAAGAATTTCATATACAAAAACTGCGCCTCCCATTACCTCGGGTGGTCTCTTCGAAGAGGCGCTTACCTATAAAGCTATTACTTATTCCTGATTTCCCCCGGATCTATCAAGTTTATTTAAATTCAACGAGCACCCAAGAACAAACATGCAGGTCTGTTCCGCCCTGCACAGCTTCACACATTCCTTCCGCATTGTTCCTTTCCCCGCCCACACACGTAGCCTTACGGCAAGAGGTGAGACCAGCGAATGGCTGTCAGTTTCTGTGTGCTGTTTGTCACATCTCTGATGACGCTACGCTCTCTTGCCTGTGGATTATGGTTCATCATCCTGTTGCAGGCATCAGCAGCGGCAAATGTCCCTTCCCTCTTGCACGCCCCTCTTCCACTGAGCCTCCTGCTGAGTACAAGGATCTACGCAAAACAGACCCTGTGCCCCTTGGCCAACTGTATGACGGAAGGTATTTTGGATGAAATGTGCACAGCTGTCTGCAGAGGATTCGTATGCTGCAAGTCATTACGCCCACAGTCCTTTTGATACGTTTACTCAATTATTAATGCATTTACTCAATTATTGGTGCCACAAATGATCCCTTGCAGCGAGGTCTATCTCTTGACCAAGCACAAAGACATTGCCCGCGTCTTAGATGATGAACGATTATCGAAGGTGCGCATAAAAAGAACACGCACTTGTTTCATCCGGCAAAGTCACCCCCACTCACTCACATTGTCTTCTCTCTCCATCTCTCATAAAGTTTATGTTTAAAGAATGTACACAGGAAGATGAGTTAGGAGTTCAAAGGCACACCAATTAAACTCTCTTTGCACACTCACAACGCACATTACTCTGAACCTACATGGGTTCCTGCAGGAGCGTGGGAGACATGGGTTTCCAGAGCTCAGCGAGGGCGGGAAAAAAGCAGCCGCCGCAAACAAAGTGCGCACCTTTGTGGACATGGACCCACCCGCACACACCAAATACAGGTGATGAGAGGAGCACATGATTCTGGTTGTATGTAGATGTTTGATTAAGGTGCCTTTTAATTTGCACGTGCCAGCAATGATTCGCATGCCTTTTAGTTCAAGCACCATAAACCAGTCGCTGTTTCAAAGCGGCCAGCAATGGCATTTCACTTGTGCTGACGCATGTTTTTTGAATAGGGCGATGGTGGAGTCGTGGTTCTCACCTGAAAAGTCAGAGGCCATGCGGCCCTTCACACAAAAAGCAGCAGATGAACTCGTGGACGAGATGCTCCGCAAGCAGCGCCCTGTTGACTTGATGGAGGCGTTTGCCACGCCTTTACCCTTCAAGGTGTGTGATCAGGTTCAGTGCATCTGCAGCTTCAACGGGTGCTTCAAATGCAAGATTCGTTTGTATTTTTGAGTGCCAGATTAGTTTGTATTTTGAATGCCAGATTAGTTTGAACCGTTTGCACCGTGCTTTTGCTCAATCGGAATCTGAAATTGGAAGCCTACGCCTTTTTCTGTCAAGATTCGGTTATCAATATCCTGACGCGAGCTTTAACGGCTTTAAAATCACAAACGGCCCTACCCAATCGTGCTCGCACGTTCAGGTCATCTACGCCATGCTTGGAATCCCCTTCAGCGACTACCACTTCCTTTCTAGCAATGTAGCTGTGCGTGCTAGTGCCAGCGGCACTGCTCGAGATGCATCTACGGCGGCCCAAGATCTGATGAATTACATGAACGAACTGGTGAGCAGGCAGCAGGCACGAGTTGAGAACGGTTAAGACTGAATGCACAGTTTGGTGCACGTGACTTGCGAATTGCATGCACTCGATATCTGATGGACTGCATGAACAAACTGGTGAGCAGGAACAAGTGGAGAACGATGAGACCACATGCACATTTTCTGGGCACACGACTTGCAGATCGCAAACTGAATTTATAGATAATCTATCAAATGATCAAATGTCAAAATAGTGCAACCCAAAGAGATACAGAAGCACGCAGATATGCAAGGCATCAACACTCACTTCATCCCTTTGCAACTAGCAGTGCTTAAGAAGAATGGACGCCAGGCTACATGACTCAGCTCACTTTGTGGCTGCTTCAATGTGTGTCTGACAGGGTTGTATGTGGCTAATCCTTGCAATCCCTACATCTTCTTTGTCTACGCAGGTGCAAACCAAAGAGCAGAATCCAACTGATGATATCATCAGCGATTTGGTGACCAACCAGGTTTGTGTTCCACAAGCCTTGGCCATAATTGTTTTTGCCCCTGCTTTAGAAAGAGACGTACCACTTAATTTAAAGAATCCCCCTGCCTCATAAAGAGACGTAATATGACTCGACTTCATTCAACTTGCCAATTGAGTAAAAGTGCATGTGTGGCTGCGCTTTTCCTGCAGCTCAAGCCGGGTCACATGCAGAGGGAAGAACTGGTCCAAACCGCTTTCCTCTTACTTGTGGCTGGCAACGCCACTGTGTCCGGCATGATCGCTCTGGGGCTGCTGGAGCTTTTTAAGCACCCAGATCAGCTGGAGCTTCTCAAGGTACGGATCTTCGTTATAACTTTGGCTGGGCGGCACTATTTTCTCATCTTAATTGCGCACTGCGATGCATTTATTATAACATCGCGCTTTGGGGTTCCTTGGATTTGTGCAAGTGCCTCCACACTTATGCACCAGCCTCAGTTCTGTTTTTTTCTCCAATCTTAGTCACATCACTGCACCTTGCACCTTTTCTGCGGCTGGCAGAGCAAGCCTGAATTGCTGCACAATGCGGTTGAGGAAATGCTGCGCTTCCATACCGCGTCCTCATTTGCTTTGCGCCGTGTGGCGAAGGAGCCCATGGATCTGGGATATGGCAAGGTGTGTGTGCGTACGTGCAGCATGTACCAGCTGATGCCTTGCCTACAGCCACGCGCTGAACAGTTAACGCATCTGCTTTTTTAATAAGTAAGGCACTTTCTATTAGCAATCAGATTTTGTTAACGACGACTAAAACATAATGCGTGTGTTCCTTCTTAGAAGCGAAGCGTTCCTCGTGAGTAAAAGTATGGTAACTCGGCTTCATGCATGCATCAAGATCATCAATTCAATTAAAAGGAACAGACCTTCAATGGAGCGTCATCTTAAGTAAATGGCGTGACTCTCACTCCAACTGCATACACAGGAGATCAAGCCAGGCGAGGGGCTCATCGCACTTAACCAATCAGCAAACCGAGACGAGGAGGTGTTTGGCCAGGATGCTGAGACCTTTGACATCCGGCGTCAGCCAGGACCCCACATGGCCTTTGGCTTTGGAAGGTGAGTAGCATCTTTGTGTAAGAACAGTTGACAATCAATCGTGACCACTTTCTCTGTCTTCTTATCTTTCAAGGATAAAACAGCTGAGCAGAAATTGCATGAAGAAGGCAGGTGTAGCTTTCTCACAACCATGTTATTGCATTCATTTCTCCTCTCCTACCCCTCACTTGCCTTTTACTCGTCTCAAACATCCATGCAAAACAGCCGAATTTCATTTTGTGTCGACCATTCCTTCGTTTACGTATATGCATTGTGCAGGCACGAATGTGTGGCCATGCACCTGTCTCGGATGGAGCTGCAGGTTGCCTTTGACACGCTGCTTAGACGCCTCCCAAGCTTGCGGCTTGCAGTGCCAGAGTCCGAGGTCCAATTCTCTCCTCCGACCAAGGACCTTGGGATTTCCGAAATGAAGGTCACATGGGACTAGAGTGGATGAGATTCGAGGTTTTCTTTTGGTTGTGTAGGTCAAATTACCAATGATTTCGGTTGTTGGGTTTTGACGTCCAAACGCTAGCATGCGCTCTGAGAATAGTTGGTTAGTGATGTTCAAACCCTGGCAGGCATTCAAAAAATTGTGCAGAATTTAAAGCACCTTTGATTGTGAGAGAGTGTCGCCTTCAAAAAGCGCTAAATGCTAGGAGACTGTTTGATTGTGGAAATGTATCATCCGACTTTGATGTCTGAACCTGTCTGTACATTGAGCTTTTTGCCGATTCTTGCAATGGCGGTACATTATTTCAGACTGTAGCTTTTGGGTGTGAGCTTTTTGCCGATTCTTGCAATGGCGGTAATTTCAAACATGTGGCAGGCCGTAACACCCTTCACGCCATCTTGCTAGGAGCATTTGGTATCATTTACAGTAGCCACTCAAGGAACCCACTCCACAGCCTCGGAGGTAGTGGTCTACACAGCACTCATTAAATAAAGCCTACATGCAATCAGATCCGCAACAAAAATCATACAGATGAGACGAGACATTGAACACAACCCCCGAAAATATCTAGGAGTAAACTCCTGGTAGTGTGCAGGCTTCTGCCTCCCAACCACTTGATCCCCACTGAAAAGCTTCTCCAAACCAACTCTCCAGGTGGGATGTTGTGTGTCTCTGCATCCATTGGATGTTGCACAACCCAAAACATCATCCTTTCCTAATCCATATGGATCCATGCATGCCGGTAGTGCTTACACTATCTGCGTTATTTTACCTTCACCAGGCTGTAAGTGCAAGCACTTGGCCATGTAAAACATATTTGCAGCCGGCCAATTCCATCACATGGAATTTGCTTTAATAATAGTAGTAATAGGCATATGCTTAAGCAAAGACAAACAAATTATATCAGCCTGTTAAATTCTCGATGGCGGATCTGCTACCGTCTTTGAGCCTGTGTGAATACAATGACGGGAAGATTACAAAGGGGGCCTGTGAGACAAAAAGCAAGGAACGTTCCTTTTTTATGCAAGTCAAGTTTCTAGACTATTGGTCAAATTCTGAGAGAGTTGGGCGGCCCTACTGCTCGTTCAGACGAGTGTATTGACAAAACATACCAATGATGAACCACAACGCCCCTGCCTGCTACCAGAGCTCATTTCACCCTGGGAAGTGGGGAAGGAGCCTGGGGGGATCCTTCCAGTGAATTATCTTAAAGTTACAGAATAGTACTTCATTAGGCCAATGTCAATAATGATGTACTGAAACGAGGTGCTGATTTTATGGTCGTTTCCACTTCATTTTTCCAATGGTCTCTTTTTCTGTTATGAGGCTCTCTCTTTTTCTGTTATGAGGACTCAAAGATACACCAAAGAAAATCGCTCTTTATCTAGTGCTCAGTTCTGCACGTTCCAGACGGTATTGCCTAGTTTTTTTTGTTGACCGTTGTTGCATGGAACACAGTCTGCAAGGAGGAGGCGTAGGTGTTGTGTGTTGTTGTTATATACCTGTGTCAGTACAGGTAATGCAACCAGGGAGATTCTCCTTTCTTCCTCCCCGGAATTTAAAAGGGTCCAATCTTTTAGCCAAGTTTGCTCCGATAGATTACAAACTATTAAAAGTAATTCAAGGAGCAGGCGGAGAAAAGGGACAGGAGTCCTTCACCCAAAACAGCAGACCTTCCAAAACATGGGAGGTACGAGACGCACCAGGACCTGAGTAGAGAAGAACAGCAGCATCGACAGCGAACACACGTTTGTGCGTAAAACCTTCAACTAACTTGGAAAACACTATACTTGTCCCCCCGCCAGGCGGCAACGGACAAAAGAGCGCGAAGGCTAGGGAGAAGAACCAGGCCAGGGTGCGTGCGTGCATGTCTTTCCTGTGCTGGTGCTGGTCCGGTTTGTGTATATAATTGCGGAGACGGCTGCTCTGAGGCAGCAGGCTCAGAGGTGGGCCCACCTCTCAAGGTCCACCTCTCAAAAACAGTACACAAAAGCATTTACTCTATGTTTTGCCATGCCATGTGTATTAGAACGTGAGCACACACAACGCACACACACACACACACACACTCACACACACACACACACACACACTCTCACACACACACACACACACACACACACACACTCTCTCACACACACACACACACACACACACACACACACACATATGGATGCACACAAACACATGCACACGGTTTATCCCTTTCACACAGGCAGCTGCTGAGTCAAAAGGCTCCCAGTCAAAGCAGAACGCCGCAGCCATGACCATCGTCTGCAAGATCTGCATGCAATCTTTCCTCTGCAACGCTTCCGAGGTGACTTTGTAGCTCTGCTTGCTCTGCTCAGGTTTGGTTCCAGCAATTAGGGTGTTTGTTGCAACCTGAGACAGTGGCTCACTCCTCCTTCGCCAGGTGGCAGGCAAATGTATGATATTTAATTGGTAGACTTCTCTTCAGACTCAGGGCATCTCTTCGGGCTCAGGGCATGCCTGTTGTGACTTGCATTTCTAATAAAAGGTGAAACAGACCAAGGCAGTGTGTGACTCTATCTGGTTTGCATCTTATGATGGTTGTGGATGACTCGACTCCTTCACCTTTTATTAGAAATACAAGGAGTGCACTGCTTGGGAAAGCTAGGGTAGGGTCCTCAAGAAAAAAATTGAGCAGGCTACAAAATGGACGTTTTGCTAGCAAGCAAGAGCAGGAAGTACGAGCATGGAGTTAAAATGCTGTGGAAGCAGAGGATAGAAGAAGGAATGGAAAAGAATCACTGTGCCACTTTGCAAAGACAGTGGTCCATATGTAGATCGTAAAGCAAGCATGAGAAGCTTGTCGTTCGCTCGGAGCACTCTGAACGACATCACTTTGCTGTGGTGCTTTAATTCAATTTTTACTATACCAGGCAATTTCTATCGAAAAAGCGAGCATGCTAGTATCGTGATCCCTTCCACACAACCATCGTTTCTATCGAAAAAGCGAGCATGCTAGTATTGTGATCCCTTCCACACAACCATCGTGTTTCTCGGCAACCCCCCGTTCATGATACCGGACTCCCCTTCCCGTCACGCTGCATGTCTAACGCAGAGGTAACACGCCCTTTTTTACTTTTCTGCAGCCTTCCCCCCTTTCATGCCGCAGGTGGTCTTGAAAACACCCAGTCAATGATACCATCTGCCCTTTCTCATGCCACAGGTGGTCTTGAAACAGCACGCAGAGAACAAGCACCCGAAGTCCGGCTTGACCGACTGCTTTCCGCATTTAAAGGCAGAAACGTAAGGTCGACCGACAGCAGCTTGAAGCTCCCTTTCAACCTCCTGTGGGCTAAGGAAAGGATTGGAAACGTATGGAAAGAACACATTTCCCACAAACTTGCCTGGTTGCTGCCCGCTCTCCCTCTTGTCTTGTGTCATGCTGCTTTCGTGCTCGGCTTGGGTACACTCAGATGTGTCGTGTGAGCTTTGTACACGTGTATTTATAATGTGTGTGTGATGTGCAGATGTGTGGTGTGTGCATTGTGCGCTTGCGTCTTAGGTGAGGCCGTGAACGGTATGGTGCTGACATAAGGTAAGGTAAGGTTACATCACTATATATGCTGACATAAGCCCTCCAGGCATGCATACCTAATGCTTCTTCGTTCAGAGCAATGTCCCTGTACCGCAAATGCTGCTGCAATATTGAGGGAAGGGCTTGCACCTTGATGCCTGTGAATAAGGGCGATGTCGTCCGTTCGGTAGTACGAAAAAGCCATGTATTGGTCTGTGTGTTTGCATATGTTTTATGTTATAGTTGAGTTAAGGCAGTGCCGCCCTTCTTGTCAACTCTTGAGAATTTTTGGGTTGCTAGCGTACCTCCTTTTTGCTGTGGTGAAGGCCCGTGGTCTTTCCTACAGTACTTTGAAGGGTTTACAAAGGGGGGTAACCGGCAGCCACATGTGTCGGGCTGATAGGCATTGCTGGATCAGCCAGCGTAAAGTAAACGTAAGGTTGTAAAAAAGAACTGGTCTGGCCAGTGCCATATTGTTCTCTAAGGAAAGTAAAAAGTGATGAATGAATGATGAGAGGCAGAACCTGAGGCAATAAAAAGAGCCTGATGGAAAGCCACAACAAGCAGTTCAGGCATGTTAACTGAACACCAGAATGTATAACCCAAGGGGAGGAAGGGAGCGACACATTAGAGAGGACCCATGACTGTTCATGCAAACAAGTTGGAAGCTGAGTATAACATTTGACTTACAACAGTGCACCAGCATGTACGTTCTAAGAAAAGCACAAGAAAAGTGTTGGAAGGTAAAAACCTCCGCCTCAAGTTGTTAGGTTGTTTAAGCCCCATCCTGGTCTAGCTGGTTGCTGCACATATATAGAAACTCAACCATTTCAGTCCAAGGGTTAAGGGTTACAAGGATGGCCTACAGCCCGAGACTTTGGCTGATGGCAATTGGCTGGATCAATATCAACCAGTATCGAAAATTGAAACTAAGGTTAAGGTTACATCACTATATGCATACTATTGAAACTAAATCTGACACAAACTTGAGGAGTGTATGAGTTTTAATTCAGGAATGCATTGATCTCAAAATCAGTGATACTGTGATGACAAGCCAAGAAAGGAATAAATTCAGAGCTCGAAGGAGCAAACGCATGCAGAGTCTTAAACATTCCTTTAAAAAGGTCTCTGTATCTCATGCGCAGCTCGCACACTTCAGCACACTTGCAAAAGAAAAGCACATGCTTCTCATCTTGAACTTCTCCACACTCACATTTTCCACAAATGCTAGAACCACCATGCCATTTGCAAGACTCCACTCTTAAATGGTGTGCACGCAATCTGAACCTGCTGGAATTCCTCAACACATGTTTGTTCAAATCCTTGTACAAGTAGGAGGGGATAGAAAATGGAGAACCTCTAGGACCACTCTCAGAACTCCCACACCACTTGTGATACGTCACTGCTTTCTTGTTTACTGCGTGAGGACATGAAAAATCAGCTTTCCTCCATACCTTTAAATGTCTGGAACGCAAATCGCAAATGAACTCTTGCATGGGAACCTGTGTGGCTCTCAGCATTTTCTGTTTGAAAATTGCACTACTTTGCAGATCTGCTTTCAGCACACGACGTAGAGTCTCACTGTTGGAATCAAGTATGCTATTAAATAACCTGATGGAAGCACGGAACCAGAAAATTTGCAAGGGCTCCTGACCGCACTCTCTAAGCACCGCCCATCTCAGTCCACACTCCCGAGATGTTCAAGCCACAGCGAGCTAGCCAACAAACACCACAGCGTGTATTCACCCTAGAGGTGCAACTCACAGCAAGCAAAGGCACCACGACACACAGCTAGCCCAGGCTATCTCTTAGAAAAGGGGCGTTCCTTCGTTAACGAAGGGGGGGGTTGGGGCCTGGCTCTGTCGTACAGCCAAAATGCAAGCAAGCAGGCTCAAACCGTCTATTTACTCCGTCCACTGTGTACAGTCAGTAGGCAAGCATAGCAAGAGCCCCATCCTGGCCTAGCAATGCGGGAGCTTTGTGTGCGGAATGGGTCATGCATCAACTCATTCCTTGCCTTCGAGCTGGCGTCTCTGCTGCTTGAGCTTGTCTTTGGCCCGACGCCGTTGTCTTCGGGTCTTGCCAGCGACTGTCTCTTTTGTGTGTGCGCTGATGTGTGCCACCCAGTCCTCCTTATTGGTCCTGAAATCCAGCTTGGGTGGAACGGACCTCCGATGTGGGCCTCCGCTGGGACGAGGGCCTCCATCTCACGATTTTGGCTTGCCTTTACATTTTTGCTATATCCTTTTTTTATTCTACAGTACTTTAAAACCTTGAGGGGACCACCAGACATTTGAAGAAAGGATTATGCAGACCAGACCCCTGAGGAAAGAAGCCACTTTGGTACCAAGTCCTTTACTTTTATTCCCTCCTCCCTTATAATGTAAGCTAAGGTTACAGTGCTATATCTATCTGTAGGGCATCTAGGAAAAGAAAAAGAAAGCAGATAGTGTAAACACTACCGGCTTAAATTCGGAAAGGATGCGTCATAGCAAATCACTGCAAAGTATAAGACTCAGCACAACAATCTATACGTTTTAACGCCAGGGTCGAGTCTCTCTCGAGCAAAGGCTGGAAAATTCACTTCAGATAATATACCACACACACTGTTCAATTTCAACTGACGTCACTGACGTCAATGAAGAGAGTACGCACAGAATGTTTTCCTAAAAAGTCTCCCCAAGAACGTTCTTAGCAGATCTAGAATGCACAGGCCGGGCCTGTACGTACAGACGGCGTACCTCAAAATTCAATGACGTTGTCTGTACATTCTTACCTCTCAAGAAGGTTCTTACGTGGCTAGAACGTTCAGATCACGCACAGAATGCTTTCCTAGAAAATCTCCACAAGAACGTTCTTAGCAGATCTAGAATGCACAGGCTGGGCCTGTACGTACAGACGGAGTACCTCAAAATTCAATGACGCCGTCTGTACATTATTACCTCTCAAGAACGTTCTTACGCGGCTAGAACGTTCAGATCATTGCTTTTCCCGTACGTTCGTGGGAAGCTAAGAACGTTCTTGTGGGACAAAGGACGTTCTTGGTGAAAATGTCTTTTCTAGAACGTTCTTGCCCGTTCCAAGAACGTTCAAGGCACGTTCTGAACAAACCCGTTTCCCTGAGTGACTCTCATACCAGTCGTGGGTCTGTGACTGGAATGAAAATGCTCTGTCAAGCAGGCCACTCTCCCTCTCTTTGGACATGGATGATGAGATGCCTTGCACCGATCTGAACCACATCTTGAGATCATGCAGAAATACAGGCAGGTTGTCCTTCTTAGGATGCCCATGAAAAACAGGGGGATCAGGAAGGCTCCTAGCACGCGCACATATTGCCTGCCCGTGAAGACGGGCCTGAAGGCTCCAAGCACGCACACATATTGGTGATTATGGCACCACTTATCAGCCTCCCACACCTTTTCTGTGATGCACTGTGTTAAACAAGGTGATGACATGCTAACGGCACACAGCTTTTGATTAGCAATACTGGGAGAAGTGATGGAGCAAGGCTGCCCCTAGCTACAGCGGGGACCAGCGGTGTAGGAATTAAGATCATCATTGAACATACAAGGCTGCCCTTATGGCGGGTCCAGCCAGCAAATGCATCAGACAAAATCGAATCAAGGCTGCCCTTACGGCGGGTCCAGCCAGCAAATGCATCAGACACAAACGAATCGAGGCTGCCCTGAGTAGGGACGAGCTGATTTGACTTATTGAACAAAGGACATACAAGGCTGCCCTTACGGCGGGTCCAGCCGACAATGCGGGGTAGTGGATGCAGGACGATGAGGCTGCACAGCTGAGATGCAAGCCTATACTACACACTAACAACGTGACATGGGTGATCAATCCAGAGCATGGTTGAAAAGTGGCCCTCATCACAACGAAAGAGGCTTCCTGTGCGCTGGCACACTACGTGCTCCCTCCCCTGCCAACCCACAAGCTCTGCACTAACCGTACGTTTGTGATGGGCGACAGTAGGGTTTCACTCCGTGGATGGTTTGGAGCTGGATGTCGCGGTGCACAGGCGCAGGACGAAATTATCTTGGAAAACGCGCTGCACGCGCGTTTTTCGTAACACAAATTGCGTCAGTGGTCAATTCCGGACATGAAATGTGTCCACACTCAAAATTATTGAAGAATGTTTAATGCCAGGGTCGAGTCTCTCTCGAGCAAAGGCTGGGAACTGCACTTCAGACTGCAATTCTCCTGATTCTCTCTCTCTCTCTTTCTCTATCTGCTGTTTCTCAATTCCAACTTGCTTGACACACTGACATATACTATACCACACACACTCTAGTCGGCTGCCGCGCCTCTCCTCCCCAGGGCTGGGAAGTTTAGTCAACCATCTGGCTGAGCATTGAGTAGTTTACTGAGCTATTTGCCGCAATATCAAAACCAGAAAATGCTATCTTCAATAAACTGGCTTCTCCAGCTTATTGAACGAGACTAGGCAAAACAACCTCAACTGACAAACCAACTTACCAAATCACACGAATCGTCACTGCCAACAATTGGACGTGACAGATGTTTTGTGTTCTGCACAAACCAATGGTTGCAGAGATACACAACACCCAACCTGGAGAACAGATGAGGGCATCTAGGGATGTGTAGGAAATTACGCATTTGGGACCAGGCCGCCTGGAACTCCTGATGAGAGGAGGTAACACACCTAGTAATTCTAATAATCCTCTGAGAGAATCTGTTGTATAAGGTGAGGTTACATTGATATTTATGCCTCAGGGGGCATCTGAGTGGAAGCTTGGAAAAAGGAAAAAGCCTGAAGCCAAACCTAGCTAGTTAAAAGGGAGAATGTCCAAGAGAAATAAAAAAATGTATGAAGAAGAGAAAGCATAAAGGGGTTGCTGTTATGTAAATTATGTAGAGTGGTCACTCATGCTCAACAAAAGAACGAGCGATGTGGAGGGTAGTGGAGGCTCCTTGGAGAATGTTTCAGCCAGATATCTTGTTTGTGCTGTTTGTGTGCATTATTATTCAGCTGGTTCTGAAGTCTAGTGTCCTTGTACGACTTGATTTAGATGAGGTGAAGTGTCAATGTCACGAAGTCTGCCGAGATTTTTAGTCGGTGCTTTCTGGGTTCTCCCGTCGGGTGATTGCTCTACTGGTGGCTGATGCTCCCAGCAGTCTTCCACAGTTGCCCCCAACCCCTGGCAAAAAAACTTGATGCAAGCAAGCAGCGGCGGCTCCCGTTTTCAACCGTACGAATCAAGTTTTAATATGTCACTGACTGTATGCCTGTCGCATGCATTTACCTTTGAAACATTGAGGTTCCTGTTTGGATAAGCGAATAGCAGGCAGCGAAAACCATCTCGCAATGCTCAAGAAAGAGAAGCCATTTACATTTAACAATCCTCTCTTATCGTGTTCATGCCCACAGCGTGCTTTTTCTTTGGAAACAATATGAAATCCTTTCGAATTGTGTCTGCAGCATGTGCCATTGCTCCCTTGCTGTGAGCGATCAGGTCAAACTCCAGCCACCAGCCACAACATGCGTGGCACATGCGTTTCATGCTCTTAAATCCTGCACTGTTCTGCTCCATGTTGCCTACTTAGTACTTCCTGCCTTGCAGAATTTCTTCTATGCGCAGGTGCGTGTGTGAATGTTGTAATGGTGCACGTAAGTGCTTGTTTGTTTTTCGCGCATTGTCCTCTTTGATCCGGATCATGCGTACCTCCTGCAGCCCTGTTCCGCCGCCACTGGTGGCCGCCACGTATTCTCGCACCAGGCAAACGGAAGGAAGGTAACCTTCTTAAACCCCTAACCTCACAGCAAGCTTGCTGTGTGCCTCTTGGGTAGCCACATTTAACTGTATGCACATACAATCCCACACGCGCCTATATGCTCGCTTTGCATGTCCTCAGTCACGTGGAGAAGAAACATTGTGATATTACCCAGCTGCACATCATTAGTCTGTTCTTCCTCAAGCTGGCATCAGTCCTTATCTCTACATCGCTGAAATCGATGCTGCTGCCATCCTCGAATTCCACACGGAAACACTTTGCCCAGCTCAGACACTGCTTTGCTGCTGACTCTGATCTTGTGGGCAATAACGCAGTTGTTGTTATGAAGGATTGCGTGTTGATGGGTGAGCGGCTCTCAGCAGGACAGCAGAGCAAGCTGAATGCAATCATCTCAACCTCTTGTAATGATGGTGGAGTCCTTTGTGCTCTTGCTCAACCTTCCTAAAACACTGACAAATGCTGACACAACTACAATTACACACTGCTAGGCAGGCTGCTGCGCCAGAGCTAGGGGAGACTACTCAGACATGCTATCTATACGCATACAATTACACTGAGGGTCTTCGGTGTTCTCCTTGTCTAATGTCAAGTCCAGAAGCTGGCAAATACTACAACTGGCTACTTCATCAGAAATCACGGAAATGTATCCACTTGTTAACCGACCAAACTACCCCGAACCACACATACGCCTCTGCCAGACTTAAGGCGTGACAATATAACAATAAGTAGAAGCCTATTTACATGCCTCCCACGTAAAGTTCCTGGAAGCTAGACGACTCAAGCTAAGCCCAGGAGTGGGATAGGATTTCCACACCACAGTTGGACTCAAATTAGGCATCTAAACGTACTGTAGTGTTCACAGGCTTTCCAAGCACTTTGAGTTTATTCAGCTCCAGAAGCTGTTGCTTGTTAGCCATGGTGATAACCTCACTTTTTGCTGCCAGATCTTCATAGCGGCGCCTCCTAGACTAGTTTCAGTGATGCTCGTGTTTTGGAGTCCTTACAACAAGAAACAAAGATCAACCGGAGTGGAAAGACAAAGCTTGAGAGATTGGTGAGATAAGCAAAATAACATGCAAATTTCCATGGAAAACACCAAATTAGGGTTTGAGTGCTTGCCAGATATTTTAATATTTGCCAATCTGTAAAGAGAATAGCGTACACGGCGCTGGTACATGCTCTAGCTTTCAATGTAAGCTCAGCAACATTTTCACAAACGTGGGGCCGGCCCCAAGCGTGGGGCCATGGAAGAATCATTCCATGAAACCGCGCAAATGAGCTGCTGCTGACTCGGCCTGCCATCAAACCTCCATACCTGAAAACCACGGTGGACCAAAACTGAAAGTAAACACTAAATATGAATACACATTTCATGTTTTCCTTGCTAAACATCTGATGAAGCATTAAATATCATGTTTTCTTGGTTCATTCAAATGGAAGGCTGTACTTATCATGAGCCCACAGAAACCAGTGAGTATATCAGGGGCGTCTGGTCGTCCCCATGCAAAACCCCCCCTCCCCAGCCAAACCGTGCCAACAAGCCTATGTTAGCCACATACCCCCATCCAATTCACCATTTTGGGACCTGAAAATTGTGTCGGATAGCTAAATTTGTTCTTTAAATCTCTTCAAAGTTGCTTGGTTATGAATTCACGCATCTTACTTTTAGTGTGGTTTAAAGGGCTCTTGAACTAGGTTCATAGCTAATTAGCATTGTCTGGGGTGACATTTGGCGTGGGGACAATTCTGGCAGAGTAGGTGCAGTTTTTAACTTTGTCATACTGTAAGTACATGTACTCACCGTCCCTCCCTAGAAATAGAGATTAAAAAAAAAGGAACAGC
>Ga0307974_1000234_pt1 | contig 32026 bp, 32 predicted proteins | sample OrgLakmetagen784_FD_201812 | JGI IMG/M metagenome (GOLD analysis project Ga0307974, IMG submission 201812) | Saline water microbial communities from Organic Lake, Antarctica - #784 | ecosystem: Environmental > Aquatic > Non-marine Saline and Alkaline > Saline | place: Antarctica: Organic Lake... | reverse complement strand
TTGCTGGGAGTGGCCCAGAAAAAATCTGGAGACCCCCCCCAATTTCTGAGTCCCCCCAAATGACCACCCACCAATGTACCCCTCAGGATCAACTCATTTATATACCAATTGATAATTTTCAACGTCAGGATCCTGAATATGTAATTTGAGATTCAATTGACACGTGGCGCCATAAGTTATGATAACTACAGCCTCCTGCACACAGGCTAATAATTTGCAGACCACACCTCCACACACTTCCACACCAAATTTCCACAGGCCACACTTCCATGTACACACACTTGGCTACACCCCCATGCATAAACACATACATACACAGGCCATCGACTACGGGGGTGCCCTTCTATGCTATGGGTGTGTTGCTGTAGCAGTCATGGGCGGGGGCTGGGGCCCGCACCAGCACCCAAACGGCAGCACCAGCTGTTTAAACAGCAGCAGCAGCAGCAGCAGCAGCAGCGGCGGCAGCAGTTGTTTAAGGAATGGCGGTATTGGCGCACGCATGACTGATTTCAGCAGCATTAGTAGCAGCGGTAGCAGCAGCTTACTGCATAGCAGTGCTGACACACACGTGTTTGATTTCAGCAGCAGCAGTATCAGCAGCGACGTGCCAGGCAACAGGCTGCTGTTTCTGGATCCTTCTCTGGCAGCAGGAGCGTTCGCTGGCATCACAGGTTTGTTTTTTGGAAGGGGGAGGTTGAAGGTTATGTATACAGGATGTGGGCTTGTCACTGTGCAATGTGAGTGTATTGTTCTACAGAATGTGACTGATGTCATTGTACCTTCTAGATGTGGGCATCATAGATGCATCTTACAGAAAGAGTCGCAAGGCCGTTTGTACAGGGCACAGGATGCGATCACTGTTATGCAATTCAAAGATGCAATTGTTTTTAAAAGGGGCGCACGGCTGTGAACACAGGGCACAGGACGCGATCACTGTTGTGCACTGTAAGGGTGTGTTTTTAAAAAGAGTGCAAGGCAAACTGAATGCAAGCACAACTGCTGCAGCGCCTTATTACAGATGTGGGCTCGGCTGAGTGTGTGGTGCAACGTGTTCCTGTTAAGTAGTTGGGGCTCCTTTTCCTTACTTTGTTTGGTGAACAGTATTTTCTGCCTACGTAGCCTCTTTTGACACACGTGACTCATGTCTGTTACACAAACATCACGCTCAAATTCTGCTCCGCCTTTGAACAATTTGTTCGTGAGGTCCCCCTTTTACGGCTAGCTGTGTATGCGTCAATGCATGCGCACGTGTGCCCACCGTCGATGAGCATGCGGCACCAAGAGCACCGTTATTTTATTTCCAGCTGTGTATGCTTCATTGCATGCGCACGTGTGCCCACATTTTTCTGCGCACGCTTTCTCAAGCCAAGAAGCATGAGCATGGTATGTCCTGCGTCCTCAGTCTGATTCTCAATCAGAACGTCCGGCCTCGTTTCCAACGGCTTTGTCATGTTGTATGTTACTTTCGGACCGGTTTTTTGTTACTTAGAGAGCTTTAGGCACTGAAAGGTACATAGCGGAGGACTTGCACACCAGAGACATTTATGAGTGTGGTGTAGGCATGGAAATAGACTCGCATGTGTATGCGTAGGGTTGGCCAGAACCGTATATATACACTGTATATGACCGTATCTTTTGTGATTTCCCTGCCAAATATACAAATATACCGTATATACACTGTATATTTATGGTTCTGGCCAACCCCATGTGTACCGCAAAATAAAGAGTTGTACAACACCTGTTTCAATGCTCAAAAACGCCCAGGACACGCTGCCACACACACACACACACCATTTATACATGCCTAGTCATACTCTCGGAACCCAGTGCTCAACAGCGCTCATAATGGTAACTGTCACATCCTGTTTCAGCAGCCCATTCATACGATAAGTCTGTGCCTCATGAACATGTGTGCAGGTGCTTCAATGCTGAAACATGCTCCAGGGCATGCGGCTGCAGCATTAGGTTTGTTTGCCGCAGCTTCCTCCGTGACGTCCACATCCGTTCCAGCCTCTCTGCTTCCTCTGTTCTCTGACAGCAGCTACCCTTACCACCACCAGCGGCAGCAGCAGCAGCAGCAGCAGTACCAGCAAGAGCAGCATCGGCGTCTCTCGCACGTGCACGCACCTACTCAACAGCAGCAGCAGGAAAAATATCCACAAGAAAATTTGTACCCAGGGCAAAATCATCCACAGCAGCAGCAGCAGCAGCAGGGTGAGGAGTCTGGGAACTTACAACAAAGAAGGGCCCACACACAGAGGGATCCTGTTATAGGAAGCAGCCCACCAGAGGGTCTGGCGAATAGGACGTACACGGTTGATCCTGCAGAGGCAGGTAGCCCAGGAGATGTGGCTGCGCGTGTGGCAAAGGCCTCATTCCTGCTCCTCACCTTCATCTACTCCTTGACCTCTCTGCTGGGCCTTTCAGGTGTGTGTGTGTGTGTGTGTGCGTGTGTGTGTGTGTGTGCGCGCGCATGTGTGTGTGTGTGCGCGCGCGCGTGTGTGTGTGTGTGTGTGTGTGTGTGTGCGCGCGTGTGTGTGCGTGTGTGTCCGTTGAACGCACGCTGCATGTATGGTTGGACCATGTGTCTGTGCATGTGTAACAGAAGCTGCAATCCTACTCCAAAACGCCTTCATCAACTTCTTGGCTTTTCTGCTGGGACTTTCAGGTGCGTGTCCGTTGAGTGCACACGGCTTGTGCAAGTGGCGTGTAAGTTGGTGCAGAAACGGCAAAAGTCCCATTCATATTCTTAACTTCCCTTCATCGACTCTTCGACCTCTTTACTGGGCCTATCAGACGCGTGTGAATGTGTAGGCATGTCCAAGCTGTGGATGCATGTGGGCCTATCAGATGCGTGTGATGCGATGTGGGCCTATCAGATGCGTGTGAATGTGTAAGCATGTTCAATCTGTGGGTGCATTTACATGTGCTTCTGTGAAAATGGGTGTGCAAAGTGACACTGTGATGAAATTGTGCCGACCTCAGCTCCTGCGCGATAGGGACGTCATATGGCAGCGTCTTGTGTGTTGACAGGGCACCTCCTGGATTTTGAAGCTCTTGAAAACATCTTATTGTGTTCATATTTTTTGAAACATGAGCTGTGCCACTAAGCCGGGTGCAAATGATTGCATTCAAGGCTACAATGAGAAACGGCCTTCAATTAATTTTGTTTGCCGGGTGCCACCAATCGCATTTAAGGTTGCAATGGGAAACAGCCTTCAGTCAATCACCTTGACTGCTAGCCTATCCCAGCAGTTGCATGCTGCAGCTCATTTGTGCTTCTGTTGCATGCTGCACAACATTTGTGCTTCTGTTGCATGCTGCACAACATTTGTGCTTCTGTTGCATGCTGCACAACATCTGTGCTTCCGTTGCATCCCGCAGCTCATTTGTGCTTCTGTTGCATGCTGCACAACATTTGTGCTTCTATTGCATGCTGCAGCTCATTTGTGCTTCTGTTGCATGCTGCAAAACATTTGTCCTTCTATTGCATGCTGCAGCTCATTTGTGCTTCTATTGCATGCTGCAGCTCATTTGTGCTTCTGTTATTCCCCTTGCTTGCATTGCTTACCATTTTCTTGACATAAATGTTGTTTGAACACACACACGCACATGCATACATACACACACACACACGCACGTGCACACACTCACACACATGCGCACACAAACACGCATGCGCACACACAGGGAAGGTTTCCACTCTGCTGGGTGCAGCCACACACACACACACACACACACACACACACACACATACACACAAACACACACACATGCGCACACACAAACACGCATGCGCACACACAGGGAAGGTGTCCACTCTGCTGGGTGCAGACACACACACACACACACATACATGCGCACACACAAACACGCATGCGCACACACAGGGAAGGTGTCCACTCTGCTGGGTGCAGCCAGCCGCATCTCACAGCTCAACGAGGCCCTGGATACACACGACCAGCAGCAGGAAGAGCAGCAGGAACGGCAGGAACAGCAGAGAGAGCAGGATCAGGCACTATATGAGAGGTTTGGGGTAGCACCGCTTCAGCTAGAGCTACAGCAGCAGCAGCAGCAGCAGTGCCAGCAGCAGCAGCAAGAACAGTGTCAGGGCACGCAGCACGAAGAAAGGCAGAGGAGTTATGAGGGGGGCGCTACGGCAGCACCTACACGAGATACACAGCCTGTGCCCTCCTGTCTTGCCCTGTGTGTGAGGAATCTGAGCATTTGGGCCCCTGCTTTAAGCTCAGGGAGCGCTTCACACAATGCAGGTGAGCGGATGTGCAGCCGTCTTTGTTGGTAACCGTTAGTGTGTAGTTTGTGGGCCTGTGTGCGTGAGTGTGTTGAGCATTCTGGCCCTTACATGGGGCTCAAGTGACGCATCCTGCGATGCAAGTGTGAGTGGGATGACCAGCTGCTTAGTACTATGTAAGTAAATTTTGAGCGTGCCCTGTATGTTAAATAACCCCGCCGGCTTTTGTCTGAGGTGGCCTTCGTGAATACGTAGGGTTGGCCTGAACCACATATTTATACGGTGTATAGGTATACGGTATTTCTGGCAGGGAATCACCAGATATACGGTCATATACGGTTCTGGCCAACCCTTTGAATACACACAAATTTGTGCACTTAGTTGACGCGTGTAAGTAAGGCTCCCTTTTAGTTTAAGCGTAATTTATCCGAGTGTGGGTGTGGGTGTGCATGTGGGTGTGGACAAGAAAATAGCGATGATACCAAACACAACTTCTTATTGCTCAGCCTCGTGCGTGCGTGTGCGCTTGCGTGCGTGCGTGTGTACGCGTATGTTTTAGGGTTGGCCAGAGCCGTATATATACGCCGTATATGACCATGTTTTTGATGACATCCCTGCAAGGAATACCGTACCTACACCGTATATATATGGCTCTGGCCAATCCTATGTAAATTATATACCGTCCGTTTACGATCACTTCGGAAATTAAATAATTATTTGGCCAGAAAACGAAAATTTTTATTAATTCTTGGAGGCCTCTCCGAACTGACTCCGAAGTAATAAATTAATTATCTATAGTGGTTTTGAGGGTGAAAGTCGAAATGAGGCTCCAAGCGCGCCTTCCCTGCTTCTGAGCACTTTGCAGCATCAGCCACAGCTTCAGCCTCAGCCACAGCCTCAGCTTCAGCCTCAGCCACAGCTTCAGCCATAACAGACAGCAGTAGCAGTGAACAGGCAGCATTCACAGGGGGGCTCTCGAACTCAAAAAATATTCCCCGGCAGGGCCCTCCCGAAGTGCCCTCGAACTCAAAAATTAATCCCCAAACCCCCTCACGAACTAAAATTGTAATTTTAATTATTTTTTTGAAAGTGTGGTCACGAAGTGATCGTGAACGGACGGTACTGTACACTCCAACCTAGCTCACGTCATCCACCTTGTGTGACTATACTGTGCACTATAAATTATGCTGTGCACTCCAACCTAGCTCACGTCATCCACCTTGTGTGACTATACTGTGCACTATAAATTATGCTGTGCACTCCACAACATTCACCTCGTGCGACTCGTATTGTGTCGCACAGGCAACGCTGCGTCTTGGTCCGCAAGCTGTGCGTGCGGGAGCAGCAGTGCAGACAGTTGCATCGACACCGCATGTTGCAGCAGCAATGGCATAGATCAACGCATCAGCAATGGTACAGATCAACGCATCAGCAATAGCATAGATCAACGCATCAGAAATGGCATAGATCACCGCATCAGCAATGGTACAGATCAACGCATCAGCAATGGCAGAGATCACCGCAGCAGCAATGCACAAGGGAGTGACAGGACCAAGGGTGGGAGCTGGGGCGAATTCTGGGGGGCACCAGGTTACAGAGCAAGAGCTTGGGTGCAGGGAGATGCTTCGTCACTCAAGGGTGTGGCCAGATCATTATGGGCACGCTTGCGTGGTAGGAGGGTGGGGGGGGAACGCCAAAACTGTGCTGAGGTTCAGGAATTTGGGGATGAGGGTGTCGGGGTAAGGGTTTGGTGCTCGGATGGAAGTGTAGAAGAAGAGGGCGTTGGCGAGCCGTTGCTGCTGCAGGATCAGCAGCAGCTTGGCCGACAGCACGCTTTTCAGCAGCAGCAGCAGCAGCAGCAGTGCCTTGAGCATCCAAAGCTACGGCTGCTCTTGTCAAGCTTGGATCTCCAGCTGCTCCCAGGACAGAGGCTGCTTGTGGTGTGTGTCGGTTTTCACGTGTTCAGGCACATGTTTCATCGGAATTGAGCCGTTTCTTCCATCAGTTTTGAGCCATGGTGTTTGTAATGCCTTACATGATGCTTGTGGTGCGTGTCAGTTTTCACGTGTTCAGGCACATCGTCCATCAATTTTTAGACCTAACTTACATAGCTAACTATAGTTCTTGCACTTGCCCTGCTACGGTGTTTGTGTGAATTTTATGGGTCACCCAAACCAGTGACGGTCTCAAAAACTGATCCAGAACCAACCCCCACACCCCACACTTCACTTACACAAACACACACAGATAAACACATTTGTCACACACAAATAAACACTCACACACACATACACACACACACACACATGCAGGTGGGCCCCGATGGTTGCGGCAAAACCAGCCTTGTACGATGCCTGTTAGGGATCTGGCGTCTTCACGCGGGCAGCATCAAAATTGGGCCTCATCAGCAACCTCCCCGCTTCACACATCGCAGCACTGCCAAACATGCATTGGGTGATTTGCATACAATGCCCGGCACCCGAGGAGTTTGCGTAACCCCTCCCAACCCCACTCTCAACTCCCCTGTTGTGCTGCCTGAAGTGCCTGCACCACACGGGCTATGCCAGCAAAGCAGTGGCAGTGGCAGTGGCAGGGGGAGTGGTAGTGGCAGTGGCAGTGGCAGCGGCAGTAGCAGTGGCAGTGGTATCTACAGCAGCAACAGCAAGAGCCGTGACGATCTTTCTGTCAGCCACAGCAGCGGCGGCAGCAAATGTGGCAGTAGCGCTACAGCACCGTTTCCACAGCAGACGTCACACTTGCACCACCATATGATTGACATCGGCTGCGTAGGCACTGGGCGGAGAGGCGAGGAAGGCAGAGGAGGCCAGCACATGAGAGGAGTCGGACAAAGCGGAGGAGGCGAGAGTGGGGGAGGAGGGAGGAGTGGAGGGATGATGGAAAGAATGCGTGGAGGAGGAGGCGGAGGAGGGGCACTCGTGCTCACTCAATCTGCGGTGTGCGCTCCAGGGCAAACAACCCTTAGGCAGCAGCTGCTGTACCCTCAAGAGCACGCATTTTTTCCATCGGCCACGCCTCCCCAGGCCCACCCAGGGCATGCGTACTGCACAGGCGAACCCATGCAGCTGCTGTACCCTCAGGAGCATGCATTTTTTCCATCGGCCACGCCTCCCCAGGCCCACCCAGGGCATGCGTACTGCACAGGCGAACCCGTGCAGCTGCTGCACCCTCAGGAGCACGCAGCAAACCCGGTGCCTTCCACAGACCTGACTCCTGCAGCATCACTGGTGGCTCGAGAGGCAGGATCACAGTCACAGCAGCAAAAGTGTGCGCGGCGGGAGCCACCGCAGCAGGATGCACAGCAGCAGCAGCAACAACAACAATGCCAGCACCAGCACCTGCAACAAAAGCAACAGATTACACAACAGCACCAGCAACAACAACAATACCAGCACCAGCAACAAAAGCAGCAGCAGCAGCAGAATTCACTGCAGCAGCAACATAACCAGCGGCAGCAGGACTCACTGCAGCAAGGTGGTGAACCAGCCTGTAGGCTTTCATGGCAAGAGAAAGTTTTGTTAGAAGGCAGGAACGATGCGCACGTAAGCAATGTGTACATGGTTGCTGCTTTGCTGGCTGTGGGGCTGGGGGGCTGGGTGGGGCTGGAGCAGGCAGGCCTAGACCATGGTGCAGCGATACTGCAATTTCCAGTCGCAAAACAGCCAGAGCCGCCTGCAGCAGCAACAACACCCGCAGCAATAACAACAGCAGCAAGAACAGAAACAGAAGCAGCAGCCGCGCCAGCAGTAGCGACGGCGACAGCAGCAGCAAAATTAGCAGCATCACGAGCAGGGGGTGATGGTGATGAGGTACGGAGGTGCGCTGCACCTATGCTTGATTATGATGCATGGGATGAGCCTGATGGGCAAACTTTGGGGACCGCCACACGCGCCCTGGGGGGACTGAAGCAGGATTGGAGCCAGGTGCTGTCGCCAGGGCAGGTGTGTAATGGGGCGTGTTTGTGCAGTGAGTGTGTGTTTGTGTGTGTGTATATGTGTGTGTGTGTGTGTGTGTGTGAGTGTGTGTGTGTGCGTGCGAGTGTGTTGTGTATTAGCGCATTGACGTGTTGTGTGTGTGTATGTGCCGGGGTCAAGTGCTGTCTCCGGGGCAGGTGTGCGTGACTCAAGAACTGTGGTGGTCGCTTTTGTGAGTATCAGCATCCGGAACCCCTTGAGAACAGAGGGCTGGGATGTGCTTGTATGTGTTTTGTTGACTCAAACATCAGTACGTTGGTGCCTGGAGGACGATTTGGTGCCTGGAGGACGATTTTTGTGCCTGGAGGACGAGTTTGTTTGGATTTTAAGTTGAGGATTGGAGCAGACACCAATTGCTGGGATTGAATGAGAATGACAGATTGGAAGAAGCGTGCATTAGGGACTAGAAGGAGGGGGCATACTGTTTGGGTGAGGATTGTGGAAAAGGAGGAGGGTCTGGATTGTTTGGGCGTGGATCATGGATTGAAAACAGGATTTGAATTATTCGGGCGTAGATTAGGTATAATACAGAGGTACTCAACTGATTGGGCGTGGGACTAGTGGGTTTGAGATCCAAAAAGAGGGAAGCACACGGGTTGGGGATAAGACGGAGGGACTGAACTGATTGGGCGTAGAATAAGTATAAGACAGAGGATATGGCTGTTTGGGCGTGGATTAAGATATAAAAGAGGAAACTGACTGCTTGCGCATTTGTTAGGGATTTAATGGATAAAAGGAAATGATTGGGCGTTGAGTAAGCATAAGACGGCGGAACCAAACTGTGTAGGCGTGGAATAAGGACAGACGGTAGGATTAAGTTGTTTGGGCCTGGATTTAAATTGGAGTGAGGTATCGATCTGGGTTATTGTATTATGCATAAGTTAAGTACAATTTACTTATCGCTCAATTCATCCGATGAACCATTTTGGCCGCTATGCTACAAAATTATAAATTGTGTCTCTGCAACCACTTAGGCGTGGAGTAATCCCTATGTTCTACAGCACGTTTTGTAAAGTCGCTGTCCTATTTGTTTGCATTGTGAGATGGTATTGATGTATTTACAAGGTTTCTATGCTTGGTAGTTGGCACAATGAGGACGTAGTGATAAAGTACTTGCTATATCGTAGATGAGGATGCTCTACGGTACTTGCTATATCATAGATAAGGATGCTCTACGGTATTTGCTATATCGTAGATGATTCCCATGGTTGGCATGGAGGGCAACACCAAAACGTCACCAACACCAACACCAAAAAATCACCTCCAAATCGTCACCGACACCAACACCAAATGTCACCTCCAAATCGTCACCAACACCAACACCAAAACGTCACCTCCAAATCGTCACCAGCACCAACACCAAAATGTCACCTCCAAATCGTCACCAACACAAAACGTCACCTCCAAATCGTCACCAACACCAAAACGTCACCTCCAAATCGTCACAAAGAGAATTGCCTCGTTGGATTGGTGGCATTAAAAAATTTTCCCCCTTGGTTAAAACGCAAGTGCCTTGCCGTCGCACAACATACAGGTACACATGCACACATACTTACACACTCATACACACACACACACACGCACACACACATACCTACAACATACATACACGCGTGCCCCTCACAGCTTCAGCGCCTTGCTGTTGCACGTGCGTTATGCGCCAGGCCCGCCCCCACTGTGTTAGTGATGGACGAAGCACTGGGATCAGTGCCCGAACAGGATGAGGTAAGTTGATTAGTTGCTGACACTTGAAACCTGCACATGAAATAACGGTACATGCGTGTCAGTTTTGTGCCATTTTGGTTGCTTGAGTAAAAGGGGCTTGTTCTTTAATCATGAAAAAAAACAAGCTTCTGCAGATTGTTTTCCCATCAGTTGAGGAAGCGAGGCATTGAGATGTTGCATCGATTTTTTCATTGCTGGTATTACTGAGTCAAGGAAAGATTCAGATAATTGATGCAGATCATAGGTCTTCGACAATGAAAGTGCAAATGTCGATGCAAAAGTAATACCCTGTTTTGCACAATATCTATACCTGCATATAATTGCTCCCATCACACTGTTGTAATGGATGTTTTAATCACACTCACACACACACATACACACACACACAAACACACACGTATACACACACACAAACACACACACATATACAAACATTATTTGCAGATCTTGCTGCACAAGCTCCTCATTCGCATTTTATGTATCACACACAAAAGCTGCCAGTCAACACTACCAGCGCCGACAGCTCCAGCACTGTCTCCACCACCAGCACCTCCAAGCGCACACGCAGCTACGCCAACAACCGCACCAGCATCACCATCGTGGAGGAACGGCAAAAGCAGAGAGGACAAAGCAGGGTTACACTTCGCAAGCTGCGCAAGTGCTCAACACCAAACTGACCCCTGTGTATTTCCACAACCACTACCGCCACCCGCACGCTCGCCCCCCTCAGCCTTGCAGAAGCGCACGCATGGGCCAGCACAAAATCCAGCGTTAGGGACGGCTTTCATCACCATCAGCCACCGCCCCAGCAGCGTCAAACCGCTGTATGATCTGCAGCTGTGCATGCATGGGGGTAGGCTAGGAAGCTGGCAATTATCTGATTGCACAACGTCATAAGTCTTGTGCTTGCCTTCAAGCATGGGATGTACAACAATTCCTGGCTGTTGATTGATGTGGCTTTGATGCATGCAGTTTTCAACGCAAAGCAACGGTAGCTGGCACGAGCAGCTGTCATCATTGTTAGCGTTGAGCGGGTGTTGCATTTGTGTGTGTGTATATATATGTAGAAGAGGCTGCCACAGGTTACACACGGTCATGTACGGAGAGAAAAAAACATACGTGCCAGCGGCGCAAGTCGCCCCACATGGATTGTGGGGGAGAACCTACTCAAGCATCGGACAATTTAAGATTCGCTGGAAAGAATACTAGTACAAGAATCAAAACTTCCTGATGAGAGGCAATAGCATTTGGGAAGAAGGCATTTGGCTGGCTGAAAGCAAGACTTTGCTTGTTGTTGAGCACATACCCACTGTGCGACATTTCTATGTAAGTAAGAAAGAAAAACTGAAGAGAAAAAAGAAAGGAGAAAAACTACGCAGGCAGCAAAACACTCTGCATCAATTAAGGAAAAGGAGACACATTGGCCCGAAGTGCCGTGAGTCTCCCCCAACAAAGGAAAAAAATAAATCGTTCTCTTTGGGTTGTGTTGGAGTTGGTTTTGGCGCACCAGTCATCGCAATGGCTTAGCTGCTTTTATCCTGGCCAACTCTTAACTTCCCTAGTTTTTGTGTTAAGTGCCTCGCAGTGGTGGAGCTAGATCTGCCCGCTGCCTTTTTGCTCTTTACTAGCCCCGTCTTCCTAAACCTTGCTCTTTTTACTTAGGCACCAATGTACGCAGACTATCCTTCCTTCTTTCTTTCCCGTGCTTGACCTTGCTTTGTGCAAGAATGGCACAAAGACCTGAGCACGCCATTCTTAAAGGAGCTTGCCTTCTACATACTACTCGGTTTATTGGGTGTGGGTGGCACCATCTAAAACACTCACACTCTGGAGCCGTGCAAGGACTTGGCTCTGAATTCTCAAATAGTAAAGAAACTCCGTGCATAATGTCAACTGTGCTGCTCATACCAGACTCGCCTGGGGAACCACGTTTGAAAGTCTGTGAACAAATGACCTGAGTATGTATCAGGAGGCCGGTTCCAACAGCCAGCAGTCCTACCATCGGACCCTTTCCTTTCTCATGCAGATAACGATTCCGTGTTTATTCCTATCGATGTTGGAACCTTTTGGTTACGGTATTTAGGTGCCCGTATATAATTTATAATATTGCTTTAGTTTGTAATATATCTTCGGCCTTAAAACTGGAAGATGTTTGCCTTTCTTACTCCGCGTGTCATCGTCTTCCTCTTCAAATGTGCCTAAAGCAAGGCACAAAATGTACACGAGCAGGATATTTGACAATAGTAAACGAGACGAGAGGGGGCCGTTCGGTTGCCACGATACTTGCGCAGTCCTGTGGGGTGTTACTATTACTAAATAAACAGTTTGTAATTTTACGGGTAATTCTAGGCCTCTTGGCTTCCGATTGAAAAAGGTGAAAAACCCTTGGATCGACCAAAATTAATTTTCTTGGAGAAAAAACAAAGGAAAGGCTGCTCCCTCCCCCAGTGCATCCCCGGGGCCGACAGCACGGGTGAGTACCTCACGAACGACGCTCCCTCGGGCGCACGAACTGAGGAGGTGCGCCCAAGTGTCGTCGTGCAATCACCTCAAATTATGACGTACTACCGGCACGGAACAGGAGCGCTACAATGCATATGATGACGAATGAACACATACACACTACCTACCCCTTGCGCGCGAGAACGTCGATTGTGTTCACCGGCTCACCACGCATAAATTTACGCTATCGCCCGAAATCACCAACATCTTCTTGCTCGTCCTATCATTACATTACAGCTGGATCATTGATTAGGAGGATGCACCAGCCTAATCCTCCTCCTCCTCCTCCCTCTCCTCCTGCTGCACCTGCTGGCCCGTCCCCTTCTCTGGTGGGAATGGCTGAAGCAACAGCAGCAACAGCAACAGCAGCAGCGTTGCCAACCCCAATGCGCTCTCAATCTTCGGTCGAGCCGTGGCAGCAGAACCACCACAGCAGCAACGAGGACGACCCCTTTTTCCCTCCTAGTGCAGGCATGGGCGTGCGCAGGACCAGCACGGATCCCCATGCCCTCACCACCCCCGATCTTTCTTGGTTGCTGCTGGGCGACCCCAGCGGAGGTGGCGGAGGAGGCACAGCAGCGGATGCCACGCAGCAGCAGCACGTGCGTAATCTTAAATGGAATGGGAGTAACGCACGCAGACCTGCAATCAGGGTTTAATGGGCTAGCCAGTTGCGGTCGTACAAAATTGTAGGCATTTTGCACATTGTTTTCCCCCACATAATTCTGATCAAGGAGGGTGAGCAATAACATAATCATTAGCTATTGCGTCATGTTCGATCATGTCTTTCCAGAAATATAAGGTTGCCACGTACTCCTTGCAAACGTGCGTGTGCAGCTGCAGCACCTACACGTTGCAGACCAAGAGGAGTTTCTAAGGCAGCTGCTGGAAGGGCATGCAGTGCCAATGGATGAGCCTGGCACGGGTGGCCGTTCTACTGCTGGCGTCCAAGGTGTGATTCAGGCAACAATCTCAGGGTCAAGCACAAGGGTTGAGCTGTCAAGCTGATTGGCCTAAATGCAGAAATAGAGGGACACGTACAAAGGAAACAAAGGCTAGCACATGCATAAGATTGGTATTGATTGAAATCCGACATTTCTTCTTGCAAATTTGGCAAGCAATAAAATCAAAAGGTAAAGCCAGCAAAAAGGATCAGAGCCTTCGGAGGCTAGGCAGCCTTATTTTGTATTGGGTTGCTTACAAGTTAGTTACATGCCCATTTACTGGCAGCCGCCAGATTAAAGCAGGGCATGCACGCAAAGTAACAATGCGTGTGTGCATCAGGTGGTGCGCACGTTACTGTATGAGTTCAGATATGTACAGTTATGTCCCATCCGCATTCTGTTTTGCTTGGCACTACCATCATCAGCCTTTCCTTGCACTGTTGCAATGCTCTAAAACGCTGCATAATCACAGCGTTGAATGGATCTCCTCATATTTAGCTTAAAATGCCGTAGTTTGCTCTCCACCTCTGCGGCTTCTGTCACTCACTACTTTCATCCTGCAAGTGCAGAAGGCCTGCCTGGCATTGTCCCACTCACCAACATCGACCCTCAACAGCAAGGACTGTGGGGCATGCTCCAAGACGGAGGAGCTGATCCTACATTTGGTGAGCAACAGGTCGCTGTTGGCAACGCTGAGCACACTAATTTGAAGTAAAAAAGAAAGAAAAGACAGTGTGTACATTACCGGCATCAATTAGGAGAGGATATTTGAAGGGGGTCGAAGCAATCAAACTGCCATCTTTAACAATCACACGCTGGAGCCTTTTAAGGAGCTGGGTCTTGATTCTCAAAGAGTTAAGAAACTTGCTTCCGATACATTCTGTGAACTATGCTGCCAAACTTGTCCATACGATACGCGCACTTTCTATTATCAACTGTCATCAGGAGCCGATTCAAGTCAAGCCTGCAACCCTCCTGATCCCCATAGATCTTATTCTTTTTCTGTTGGTGGAGGAGTTATACGGTACCCGGCACCAAAGTGGCTCCTTTTCTTTAATTTATGTAGGGAGTGGTTTTTCACTGCCTGCATAGCTTTCATTTCATTTCGAACTGCCAATTACCAGCATAACCAGGTTATATTGGTTAATGCTAAGTCTGTTTAGCTCAGCGCTTCTTGCACCGGCTTGATGTACACAGGCTGGACCCAGCAATTCCCTTTTGCAGGCTTTCCCGGACTTGGCGGTGGAATTCAAGAGCTGCCAGACAGGTATACCTACTCATACATAGTGGCATCATACACAGTGGCATCACAGTAGTTAAACACATAGTGGCATACATAGTGGCATACATAGTGCATACATAGTGGCATTACATAGTGGCATACATAGTGGCATACATAGTGCATACATAGTGGCATTAGTGCTTACATAGTGGCATTACATAGTGGCATACATAGTGCATACATAATGGCATTACACAGTGGCATACATAGTGGCATACGTAGTGGCATCACAGTAGTTAATTGCATTAATTTGCAATAGTGCTCATTCCAATGTTGCTGAAACTTGATGTGCTAATGTTTCTCTCTAGATCCATTGACTGATCATAAAGGCATCGGGACCTGAGCTTGGAAGGGGCCGTGCTAATTGGCCGATCACTTACATGATGCAGTCTTGCATAGTCACCTACCAGTCTTGCATAGTTACCTATCACTCCTTAGTGCAAAGCAAAACGTTTTTTTTTCACTCTAGTGTTCACATCCTTTACTTTATCCTTGCTTTTGCAGTGCTGTCAAGGGCGCAGCCTCCAACCACGATTCTGAAGCAACCGTGTTAAGCGGAGAACATGGAGGAGAAAACGAGGTAACTGCCTTCCACCTTTCGGTTTCTGCATTCCATGTGCATGGTGAAACTACCATGACCTTCAGGCCTTGATGAACTCGCCACTGGCACATCACGGTGAATTTGCTGCTGATCTGTTGTGTTTAGGCCTGGTATTATCCTGCTGCGGATGTTGCTGCTGATCTGTGATGTTTAGTCCAGGTGCTTTTGTGCTGCTGCAGTGCACCAATGGACCTTGATGCTGATCTGTTATTTTAGTCCCGGCAATTTATTGCGTCTGCAGTTGGCTAAGGGATGCATTCGAGTGCAGTACCAACCAAGCAATATTGCACACCTATTTTGAAAGTGCATCAGAGTCAAGGCACTTAATGCTTTTGGCTCGGTGTCATTTCAGGCCAATCAAGTAGAGGCATATTTTTTTATAAACTGCCATGGTGTATCTCTGTCGTAACTGCAAAGCAAACACCTCTACAAAATCTGGTTTTGGTTTGCATGAAGCTGATGGGGCAGCCTTATCACCCCCGTGTACGTACTAGGTCACCACAATATGTACCATATTTACCATATAGACCATATATGTACCATATAGACCATATGCACCATATGCACCATATGTACCATATACATATGCACCATATGCACCATATGCACCACATGCCCCATATGCATACTAGACCAAGGTGGAAGTCAGTAAAGCAAGCACTAGAGCCACGTTCTGTTTGCAGGTGGGCAGCGGAGCCGATGGGTACGGCAGGCGTGGGGATGGCAGTGGCAATGACCGCAGCACAGCAAGGGTCGGCAGAGGCAGGGGCGCAAGGCAAGAATGTTCAGCTATATCAACAGCAAAACGCTTGAGCAGCACGTCACAAAGAATTGTCGAGCGTGCGTGCCTGTTTGAGGAGGGTAAACACTTCAGGAGGGCAAAGCATTTCATATTCTTTCGTTTTGATAAACATTGTACAATAGATTGGGCACACCCTTTTCCTCTGCTACTCACACTTGCGCAGGAAGAGGCAGCTATCTCCCTCTGTGGCCCCAAACCCTAACAACGGCCTGGGTGGTAAAGGTACAATACAAGTCTTGTGCACGTCATATTTCCCCACATTATTCTCAGCCCTTGTTTGGTCTTCAGTTCAGGCCAAGGTCATAATATACATCGTGTGCATGTCCACACCCTACACCTAGTTAATTCTTGCTTGGCAGCATGCCTACGCACGGTGGTTCCAGTCACCCTGAATTTTCAGGAACTCACATCAAGCTGGTGTACATGTGAATTTTAAATGCAGGTGGTAAAGGCAGCCGTGGAGGCCCAGGCAGCAGAGGTCCTCGCAAATCCCTCTCTGCCAATGCAGCAGGGCTTAAGGGAGCACAAGTACGTGTGTATGTGCATGTTTACGTACAAGTTTGTATGGGGAATGCCCCTGCGGTAGTGTAAGTTGGTGCTACTTAACACACACAGACATAAACAAACACATACGCTTACGCATGCGCATACGCATACGCATACGCATACGCATACGCATACGCATACGCATACGCATACACATACGCATACGCATACGCATACGCATACGCATACGCATACGCATACGCATACGCACACGCATACGCATACGCATACGCATACGCATACGCATACGCATACGCATACGCATACGCATACGCATACGCATACGCATACGCATACGCATATGCATATGCATACGCATACGCATACGCATACGCATACGCATACGCATAGTACGCATACGCATACGCATACGCATACGCATAGTACGCATACGCATACGCATACACATACGCATACACAAAATACAAGTACGCACGCACGCAGGGTGCTGAAGGTGATGGCGAAAAGCGCACGTCCAAGTTCCGAGGCGTCACCAGGCACAAGCGCAGGTCGGTGCTCACATGCTTTTAACGCCTTAATCTTTCTATGATGTCAACACCAAACAATGATTACCAGTCTTAGCACGTTTACCTCTGTGCTCCGCTTCAATTATGGGGATACATGCATGGGTTATTTGGGGGCCAAGTGTCTGATGTCTCACGCATCAAAGATGCAGCTGCACATAAACAGTGATGCCTTATCGAGCAGAACACATGCAGTCAGACGAAGCCTCAGCCTTGTCATATGAGGAGAGTCCCATTTTCAAAAGCGATATGCATGACTTCTCCATATTTGCACAAATCGACGCGTAGCGGTCGCTGGGAGGCTCACATCTGGATCAAGGAGCAGAAGAAGCAAGTGTACCTGGGTGAGTGTGTTGGGGTGGGGGATAAAATTTCCTTAAAAATGTCTACTTTTCGTTAGAGTTAATACATCTTGCGGTAGTAGCCCACAGGTCAGGACGAGTTGTAGCGCTCTGCCTCCACACAACAATACAATGACCAATCCTGCTTAGCAATTATTGCAACTTCTTTGCCTCACCTGTCTGCTACAACCGGGTGGGGCTCTGGTGTAAAGGTAAAACTAGTATAGGATGTTAGGGTTAAATTGAAAAGAATACCTCAACCCCCTTACCGGTACTGGAAATGTGCCTACAAAAGTGGGGAGGCGTTTGTCAGACGTTGGCTCTTAGGTACGCAATAAGCAGAAGGAGATTTCGATGAAGGCTGTCAGATCAAATCACTGTCACTGCAAAGTATAGAACTTCTACTATCGCAAACAAACGTAATGTTGCAACCCTAAAGATCAAGGGCCAGAGCTTAGCTACCACTTTTGTCATTATTTTATTTCGTACCTTTCGGTTTCTTTTCATCCTTGTAGTAGGGAGTTTTCTATATCCCCTTGACTATGTAAACACGCAAAATCCAAATTTTTTTCGTGTCTAGGAGGAAATGAGCACGAGGACCATGCTGCAGAGGCTTCTAATGTTGAGGCCCTAAAGATGAAAAGCCAGAGCTCACACATTCACTTTTGTCATTCTTTTCGTGTGTAGGAGGGTATGAGCACGAGGACCATGCTGCAGAGGATTTTGATGTCGCGGCCCTAAAGATTAAGGTCCAGAGCTCACACAGCCACTTTGAACATTTCTTTTGTGTCTAGGAGGATATGAGCATGAGGACCATGCTGCGGAGGCTTTTGATGTCGCGGCTCTGAAGACCAAGGGGAAAAACTCACATACCAACTTTGGGGTGGAGCGGTACCAAGGACTTATGGGCTGCATGGACTCCATATCCATGGAGGAGCTTGTGATGGCAGTGCGCAGACAGAGCCAGGTGAATGTTTGCCTTGTGTCAAAATTTGTGTGTTGCGAGTATATGTAAGAAAAATATTTACTTGTGTGGACTCCAATTCAGGCAAGGGCTAATAATTTAAGTGTTGTATGCAAACAGAAACAAGCTGAGATCCTTGAGCAGAACTTAGTGCCTGAGTTTCTGCTCTGTACACAGGCAAGATGTCAGATATTTGTTGTAGTAGCCTATTGGTGGGTATTGCCGAATAACATGGGTTCTGCCGATCAATTCAATACAATATTGGTGTGCAAAATCAAACGACAGACACGATTGTATATTTTGATGGTGGTGCCTTGCAAATGGACATCACTAAAAATAAGTAAATTCGAGCTGATGCAAAGGCATGCCGGTAGTTCTGCTAGCTTGGCTGGCCTTACTCCTGAAAAATGAATCACCAGATTCTGGGCACTTCACCTTCATCCAGCCATAAGTGTGACCTTGATAAGTGAGGTTGCAATTAGAATAGCTTGTTTAATTCCCAAATATCATAGAATCGTGGTCAGGTAAACTTTGGCAACTCCCTCAGCAATTGTTATTTGATTGCCATTCCCACACTTTTTCTGTGTGACTCAACATCATCACCTCAGGCGCATTTTTTTTCAAGGGCTCCAGATTTCCAGCTAACAGATTGAAAAAAAAAAAGCAAAGAAAATTACACGAGCCGTGAAAGCACTTCCCCACGTAAATTAAGGAAGAAGAGCTGCCTTGGTACCGGGTGCCGCCAAACTCCACCAAAGTAATTAGGGTTGTAGACTTGGCTTCATACCGGCTCCTGATGAGAGTTGTTGATAATGGTTTTGAAAAGAGCGCGTCTGTACGAGAAGTTTAGCAGGGTATAGTTGAACAGACTGAAGGTTAAAACTCTGCTCATGCGCCTGGGTCATCATGAGCAGGGAAGGTAATACTACTTATTGCATAATTACAATACTACCTGTTGCATAATTACGAGGTCCTTCCCTTACAGTTTCCATTTGTCTTCCAATTAAGCACATAACTTTAATGCCGCGGCTAGTCACATGCCACAATGTAAATAGACCTTGTCTATAGACCTTGTGTTGTTGTGCTGAGTGCCAGATGGATGGAATGCTGATGCCCAAGGTTGTGCATCATAATTAATAATCCCTCCTTCCCTCCAATTACCCAGCACCTAGCACACTGTGACATTGGACTCTCACAAGGTAGTGTATCATAATCCCCCTTTCCCTCTGATATCCTAGAACACTGGAGCATTTGACTGTCATAGAGTTGTCCATTATGATCCCTCCTTCTCTCTGATCTCCTAGCACACTGTAACATTTGGCTCTCACAAGGTCGTACATCATAATCCCTCCATAATTCCTCCATAGTCCCTCTGATCTCTTAGCACACTGTAAAGTATCACTCTCAAGGTCGCTACGGGCGCAGGCATAGGGCTTGGCTAACTCATTAGAAAGCCTGCATTCTTCTTGCATTCTGGTATCAAAAGAAGGGAAATGTTGCCTCTCCAGTCCCCTTAAGTTCCTAAGGCTCATGCCCCGCCAAGCATTCTTTACCCCCCCACCACACTGAACACTCTTGAATAACTTTCAGCGCACGTCCGTACTACTTGCAATACATTGTACAGAGCTTCACTTCTGCGGAAATTCAACACCCACGTGCCGTGACCTCTAACTCAAGACCTGTGCGCATAAATAAACAGGTTTGTGCTAGACGCGTTTAAAATGGATAATTCTCTCCTGCTCACAGGTCTGTTTCCTGCTCCCCTTTACATCCCACTTGAGCAGCACGTGTTGTGCAATGTTATAGTGGTCTCTCACCTGAGAGCACCACAGAGCGGGCGAGCATGCTCTCACATGCTCTCACTTGTGCTTTCACATGCTCCTCCAGTGGCTCCCTGCCTAACAAGGAAATTTTAATCCTCATGAATGTGTACACATTTTTCTGCTTGCCTCGCTCGAATCCATGTACAGGACTTCCTCCATGGCTCCTACAGCTTTCCATTCGTGACCCCATGACGTAGTATCTAGCTTTCCAACTAATGATTAACACACCCTACTCGTTTCTTTCCTGCGTGCAGGGCTTTTCTCGCGGATCCTCCACGTATCGAGGTGTAACCTCGCATCCTAGTGGTAGATGGGAGAGCCGCATCGGTGTGCCTGGATCCAAGCACGTGTACCTGGGTAAGTGATTTCTTTGTGACGCTACCCCTTGCATCCCAGTGGTAGATGGAGAGCCGCATCGGTGTGCCTGGATCCAAGCACGTGTACCTAGATGAGTGGTTTTTGTTGTGACGCTACCCCCTTGTCTTCTTGTCTTTGTTCAGGTTCATAGTTTGCATACGATTCAGTGCTGATACTGCCTCATGCAGGCCTGTTTAATGATGAGAAAGAGGCAGCAAGCGCGTACGACCGTGCCTTGGTTCGACTCCGGGGCGTAAATGCTGCCACCAATTGTGCACTGAGCGATTACGGCAGGGAGATGATGGAGCACCAGCAAGCGCAGGTCAGGATGACGATGAACACGAAGAAAGGCAAAGGCGTTCTTTTGTTGTACTTGCTGCAGCCTTGATTGCAGGCTTCAGGTATTCAGCAGAGGTGAGGGAGCACCAAGTGAGGCTCGCAAAGGGAGTTGGTCACCTCAAGGCGTTATAATTAAGTTTCTTGGCGTTTTGGCAACAACCAATGGAGTGAAGTTGCTGCTGCCGTGCTGCACAGGCATCTTACAACACAGGCAATCAATCTTACAACACAGGCAATCAATCCTGCAACGCAGGAAATCAATCTTACAACGCAGGCAATCAATTTTACAACGCAGGAAATCAATTTTACAACGCAGGAAGTCTATCTTACGACACAGGGAATTAATCTTACGACACAGGAAATCAATCTTACAACACAGGCAATCAATGTCCTGTTTGGTGTGTACTGTATAAAGACTGAGGCGAGGCATCTTACAACAGGCTTCTTACAACGCAGGCATCTTACCACAGGCATCTTACAACGCAGGCATCTTACAATGCAGGCAATCAATGTCCTGTTTGGTGTGTACTGTATAAGGACTGAGGTGACACGTCTTTGTCTAGTGGAGGGACCTGATAGGAATAGCACGCAAGCTTTTGAGTAAACTGTCAAGTGCCTCGCTTGTACTGTCAAATGCGCAGGCTCATTCGACTCAGTCCGGCCAAGCACTAGAGAACATTTTGTCTTGCAAAGACTACGAGAACTGGGTGAAAAATGGTCACACACAAGGAGAGGAAGAGGAGGAGGATGACAAAGGGGGCCTGGACCTGTCAGCCTTTTCCACTCAAATTCCACAGGTGATTATTTGCAACCTATTTGCCTATTTGCTGATTCTGGATATATTCCAGTGCTGAGTCTGGATACATACTGCTGAGTCTGGATATATTCCACAGGTGATTATTTGCAACCTATTTGCTGAGTCTGGATATATTCCACAGGTGATTATTTGCAACCTATTTGCTGAGTCTGGACCTAACCTTAGAAGCCATGACTAGCAGATGCGGCTGTGTATGGAATCATGGCAACAACGTAAACCATGCAATCTGAATTCTGGGCCCTGTGTGCATGGCAACGGCGTAAACCGTGCGATTTGAATTCTGGGCCCTGTTCTGGGCCCCACGCTTGATCACCGCAAGGCACACATTTGATATTGTAGCATCGACCTAGAAGCATCTGACGGCCAAGCTGGAGGACAGGTGAGATGGCAGGGACGCTTGGTTGATCATGGGATGTAGCAGGTCGCCAGAACAAAGATTGGCATGCTGACAAAGGAGGCAGATCGCAGTTGTGAACTTTTGCTTCATTATTTTGCATGATGCCAAAGAGATGTGGCTGGCTGTCAGCTGATTTAAAGTTTTGCCTTACTGCTTTGTTGTGCACTTGTGCACGTTTGTACACTTTGTTGTGCACAACTGCTTTGTTGTGCACGTTCTTGATGTGCACGTACTTGTTGTGCACGTACTTGTTGTGCACTTTGTTGTGCACAACTGCTTTGTTGTGCACTTTTTTGTGCACGTACCTGTTGTGCACTTTGTTGTGCACTTGTGCACGTTCTGTTTGTGGCAGCATAGTGATGAGGTGTATCTGTGAGGTGTATCTGTGAGGTGTATCTGTGAGGTGCATCTGTGAGGTGTATCTGTGAGGTGTATCTGTGAGGTATCTGTGAGGTGTATCTGCGAGGTGTATCTGTGAGGTGTATCTGTGAGGTGCATCTGTGAGGTGTGGCAGTGAGGTGTGGCAGTGTGGCGGGGGTTGTAAGGTGCCCAACATCAATATGGGAATGACAGTTTCCACAAATAAAAGCAAAGGCCTGAACTACGAGCGATTGCATCATGAAAAAAACGCGCAGGGAACGAACCGCCAACAGAGGTAGTTGCAACAATGGAAAGTTATAAGGGTCTACATTTCTGCAAATGGTACAGCAGGCTTTCATGCCCCTTTATGATCGTGCCTCTTCTCATGGCTTATCTTTTATTATGATCGTGCAGGGAGAGGAGTTTATTGCTGCCACCACCAATGCCGCCAACAGCTTCAACTGTGCTATGCCCGCGCCACACATTGACCTTTCAACATTCCATCTGCCTGGATTTGGTGCATCAGACGCCTCAGGAGGCCCCCTCATGGATGCAGCTGCTGCGGGTGAGGATCACACTGATTAAGTTGCTGCCTTTCAGTTAATTGCTCTTTAGCTATTCACTTGAGTCGCTGCCCTTCAGTTGCCGCTGCCCTTTATTCTCCGCCCTGCAGTTTATTGCCCTTCGATTGCTGCCTTTCAGTTTATTGCCCTTCAGTTTCTAGCTTAAAGGTGCTGCTCTTCAGTTCCTGCTGATCAGGTTGCTACCATTAACTTGCTGCCTATTATGTTGCTGCCTTTTGTGGCGCATGATGCACCCAATAACGTTTACAAGAGCATTGAATATGCCTTAGAGCTCGTCTGATACTTGGCCTAATCTGACCTTGGGTTTTACATGACGTTAGTTTATAACGTGATGTACAACGAGATGCATAACAAAATGTATAACACGATGCATAACTTCAATAATGGATTGGGCATACATTGATCCACCCACCCCACAACTGCTGTGTTAAAAATCTAGTGCATGCGTGAACTGTTGTAAAATATAGGCCTTGCACAGCTGTTTAAGTTGTATGGTGCAGTAATTATTGCAAGCGAGATCTGGTGGAGGAGTACTTGTGTACTCTATTGTGGTAGAGGGACTCCATTTCCACTCAAGCACACACAAAAACGCCCACATGCTTGCCTGCTTTAACATGGTTATGCAATGTACCTGCCACCCTACTGAATGCTGTATCTGTTGGTGTGCAATGAATCTTGGACACACTGCCCACCCATCTTGTACTGATTCGTGGAAAGTGGCCTTGAGAGTGCTTTTTGCACGATCAAACTTGTGAAAACCTGGCTAGGGAAAAGGCACTTACATACGGTACTTCACTTAAATTTTGCGGTAGTGCTTTTTGCATGATCAAAATTGTGAAAACCTGGATAGTGGAAGGCTCTTGCGTACGTTCACCTAAATTTTGCTGGTCCATCACACATCATCTTACACTGGGTAAATAAAAATTGTCGTATTTGGCTGCATATACTGTATGAACGCTTCCGTGCCCAGCCTTGACCTTCACACCGTATGTTGGGTTATGACCAACTCTCTCTGCAGAGGCAGCCGTGGCAGCTGTCATGAAGCAGTTTGAGGAGGGAGGGGGAGTTGGCAGTGGTGCTGCATACACAGGTAACATATTATTTTAATTTATCACTCCCAATCGGCGTTAGTAGATTAGTAGATGTGCTGTCTTATATTATGCAGTGACGGTGATTTGATCTGACAAATTACTCACTTTTTAACCACTCACAAATCCTCAGCTTACCACGAGGAGGACTAAGTGTAGCCTCCCATGTATACGAGGTCAACCTGGCAGAAGGTCACCCTATCTATAAGTTATCATTGTTTGTGAGGATTGATGACCCCTGTGTACGTAAATTGACAGAGGTGGTCATCTGAGGCCCCAAACACGGGTACTTTTGAAATGTGAATTGAGAACGGTGGCCGGGACTGGCAACAATCAAGCTCAGTTCCCAGAGGTATCTGCTGATAGCACCTGAGCTTGAATGTTGCCAGTCCCGGCAAAAATGTCTGATTGCCTGCGGCATGAACCCTATTTTTCACCACAAAATCTCCATAGCAGACCACCCACATTACCAAATCACATGATTTTTGGTGTTATAGAGTCCTTATAATAAACAAACATCATGGCAAGAAATGGAGTGAAACGGTCAACTAGTTGGGGATGAAAGCCAACAATATATGCTGTTTTCCCATGCAAAACCACCGTCCTAAAGTTTTGTTGGTCACTGTGGGCTTTCAGCCCTGCCGATTTGCACACAGAGTTACCCACATGAATTTAAGCACATCCTCGTGTGACTCATAATTCCAGATTCAATCTAAAGCAAAAATGGTACCAATCGGATAAAAGGGCAGTGGATGGCTGGCTTCCGAGTGCAAATAGGGCACATATTTGGACATTTCCCCAGTTGACCACCCATGGTAAATTGAACCCTGCTTGTTAACCAGCATGACCCACTCTTATAATTGTTCACGAGTTTGCTTTCACAATATGTGCTGTCCACTGCAACTTTTGGCTTTCCTTGCGCACAAAGGCATGCCGACGGTTTCCATGCCTCCGGCCAGCGGACCTCCCTACGGCTGTTTTCCTCTGCCACCCCATCCTCAGCAGCAGCAAGACGGCTTCCTCAATGCTGAGGGGGCTGCAGCACCTTCTGCTGCGGACGCTGCTGCTGCTGCTGCAGCAGCTGCAGCAGCTGTTTTTGGAGATGGTGCGGTAGAGGGTGCAGCAGGTGAGACAGCACGGATGTGGCAGTCTTGATAACAAGGGGTACTTGAGCTGGCGCTGGTGCTGGTGGTGATGCCATGATGGGATGGTTTATGCTGTCCAAGTCGTGGTGTCTGCCAAATCTCAATCCTGGCTGTGCCATATCAACGGCACAGTGTTTGGTTCTAGATCCTGCCGGGGCATATCGTATGACCAAGACATAGTATAACCCTTAGGGGGTTGGGGTTGATCTAAAAGAGGTTTGGTGAAGCTGCAAGAGGATCCTGTCTGAACCGCGCTGCTGGCATTGGGAAGCTGTCGCACAGCTCTTTAAGCCAGGAAATTATGGTGCACAGATTTGAATGTGGTAGAGCAGTCGTCTGCAGGGGCCCTTTCCAGGCCATGGCGTCGAATAGTGGGTCCAGTTGGGAAAGTGAGGTTTAGATGGGAATACTTAGGGTGTTGTTTGCCCCTCAAAGGCAATCAAAAAGAACGTGTGCTTGCACAGTTACAATGACAGACTTCTTGCAGTATCAAGAGTGTTTATTGCACGGGTTGAGGTCACAATGATGACCCAATATTTCTTTTGATCCACATCTTGTGTGTAAGGTATGAAAGAGTTCCATGCGACTGCCCTATGATAGTGTTTTATTTTCTGGAAAGGTCGTTCGCTCTAATGAACATCCGATCGTTGCTATAAAAGCACAGCAGAACGAAAATGCATGTACAGAGGTGATGACGATTTGCAAGCGCGTTTGGAAGGAAGAAGACCTCTGATATGCAGGCCTTATAATGGAAACGTTTGTTTGTTACATTGCAGGCAGTTGCTAAGACAGGATGGCAGTTGCAGATTACAAGGTTGTAAAGAGGAGTGTTGCTGGCGATTAAATAAAGTCCAACGCTTGATACTCGTAACTCTGCGTTTCACAGATGCAAGGCTTTTCATTTTTATTGTGTTCGTGCTTAATTATGTTTCGGTTGCTTATTCCTGCATGTGCTCCTATTTTGTGTGATCTGCTTGCATTTTTCTGTATTTGTCCATTTACATGCATGTACATAAGAGCATATGCATGCGCTTTTGATGTGTGAACCTTTCCCTGCTAGCCTGGCTGACCGCGGTGTACTGTAAACTAAGAGGTGAAGTCTGGGTCAGAATTTCTTGAGCATGTTGTTTTTTTGTAAGGATGGTGATGCTCTAGATGTCTGCACGCAGCTCTCTAATCCAGACATGACAAAGTCCCAGAAAGTATTTCAAGCAAAATGCTCATTGCTTCACATTAGTAAAGGCCAAATCATATACATAGTTAGCAAGAGGTCAACCAGAAACATTTGCAAAAAAACTAGGGCCTTTCACATGTATTTAATGGCACATTGAGGCTATGAGCCACACACTTTGTCCAGAAGGTCTACGAGAGCATGAAAAAGGAGGGGTAGATAAGATCTGGGTAGATCCAAAGATGCTGCGTTGTATGTATGTCGTCTAAGTCTTGGCGAACATGTAATTAGACAGTCAGCACTGAGCAAGTACTTTGCTTTTAGTTCAATACAACCTACCTTATTTTTAGGCTGCTTTAAAAATGGCATTAAAGCACAGGACAGGACTTTTGTGGACTAAAAGACTCACACTCTAAATGTTGAGCACATGCACTGGATGCTTTCATATAACATTCCCATTAGAAACGAAGCATAACATAGTCCCCAATCTTGGCGCGGTTGTCAGTTAACTGCTGAACAACTTCGTTGCCCTTCTTCCCCCCAAATAATGATTGAAACACTCCTTTTATTTCTTAGACAATGAGCACACATTTAGAAACGCCTAAAAGTCAGTTTTCCAGAGCAATACATCTTTAGAATTGCACTACGATATACAAAATCCAGTATGTATACAAAACCAGCTGGCTCTGCAGAGAGCTTAGACGCGTCGACGCAAACGTCTGCTTGATTGGAGGGCCCTCCCTACCTGCCGGCCGGCACCCCGCCGCCGCCCGTAGGGTGCACGACAAGCTAGCTAGCACCAGGTCCAGAATCCGAGCTTTCGGCAGCAACAGACAACATCTCGTTTGCTTATCAATCAATTGGCTCATCCATTGATGCAGAATGTCGGGCCGCCCGCTAGAGCCCCAAAGTGAACTCTTAAGCCGGGGAAAATGGTCCAAGCAAGTTTTTCCCCGTTGCACACACAGACATACGAAGGTATTTTTCTATCTGAACCAGTTCCGAGTTTGTCCTCCCTGCAATTGACCTTCAATTTCCACCCAAAATCCCCCCATTTTATACCTCTCTTCTCTCCCCTTGCCCTCTCCTGCTCGGGAAGCTCATTTCCAACCTTGCATGCATGCATACGTCCCTCCCAGGCATCCCCATGAACTTAGGAGCAAAGAACAGTACAGAGCAACATCCTGGACCAAGAGCCCTCCATGCCCATAGTTTGTTTGATAGTCTGTCACTGGTCAAACCGACTGTTTAATTACCACAATTCGGAACAATTTGGCACGGGTAAAAAATATGTTTAGTTCCGAACTCAATCCAATCTTCTGCAACAATAAGCTACATCTTCTTTCTACTGACTATGGTCTTTGGCCAATTTTGTTATTACATGTTATAACTAGCCGGAGAACTGTGTGATGTGCAGTGTGAAAGCTAAAGGAAACAACCATTAATACCCAACACACAAAGTATCAAGAATGTGTGGAGTGCAAACTTTTGGCCATTTAGGGTACTTTTCAAGGGCCCAGGACAGGCAGCTCAGCCTGCAAAACACCAGTAGGACCCAATTACTTAAATCCGAGCTTGCAGATGATCTTAAATTACCCCTAATACCCAACACACAAAGTTTTAAAAATGTGTGGAGTGCAAACTTTTGGCCATTCAGGGTGCTTTTTAAGGGCCCAGAACAGGCAGCTTGGCCTGCAAAACACCAGTAGGACCAAATTACATAAATCTGAGCTTGCAGATGATCTTAAAACACTCCTAATACATAAAACCCAATACACAAAGTTTCGAGTGCACACTTTTGGCCATTTAGGGTGCTTTTCAAGGGCCCAGAACAGGCAGCTCAGCCTGCACAACACCAATTTACTCCAACATACATAAATCTGAGCTTGCAGATGTTCTCAAAATACCCTTATTTCCCAACACACAAAATTTTAGATAAATCTATGAAGTTAAAATTTGGGCCTGGGAGCTCAATTTTTGCAATTTTTGTTAGTGCTGAGCCAGTAACCGCCGGGCGGGTGTGTTCGGGACAACCCCCCGCTTTAAGAATGTCAATCGAATCAGTGAAATCTACCGATTCAAACAAAAAAACAATTAGAAGTTGAAGTGCCCTTAAGGGTGAATTTGGCCATCACCCGGAACCAAAAGGTTTAGACAGTAAGAGAAGAAATTAGAAAATGTCAAGACGGAAGCAGAAGGCACCTAAAAAATCAGCCAACGATGACTTTGTCCCCCTATCAGACCCTGAGCAGCAGCAGGACAAGGTGTCACTGAAGAGAAAAACCAGGCAAGTTTTATCCTCACTTTCGTGTTGTCCCAACCAACGCTGTAAACATCACCTTGCACTTCTCTCGCCCACGCAACACGTGCGCACAGGTCACAAAACACGCAGCAGGTGAGATGCGTCTTTTAGTGCATGTTTGCTTCAGCAATTGATTTGATTCCCACAAACCGGATGTTCGGTTGTTGTGCACGTGCAGCATGGCACACGTAGCGCGAAAGAGGACCAGCCTGATGCTAAGAGGGCTCGTAAAGGCGTCATAGAAGGTAAGGAACCAAGCACGGAGGAAGGGACGGAAGTACCAAAGACTGGCCTCGCCACGACAAGCAAACAGACAAAAACAGTTGAGTCCTTACCCCAAATAATTCCAATCCTGTGTCCTTTCGCTCACAAGCCAAGCCAAGGCTCTGGTCATACACATGCAAGTACCTGCATGTTGGCTAAGGCCACATGCTTTAAAGGGCATGGTTTGGCAATAAGGACAGAGCAAGCCACCACAAAGGAAACTGCTGATGTCCTGCTGACCTTTTCAGGTGTAAGGAAAAAGAAGAAAAAGCTCAGGAACCCGGCAGTAGGAAGGCGCAAGCGCAATGCAAGTAGCAGCAGCAGCAGCAGCAGCAGTGCCAGTAGCAGCAACAGCAGCAGCAGCGGTGATCCAGACTTTGTTCAAGAAGAGGATGGGGAGAGCTCAGGGGCCTCAGGGCTGTTAGGAGAGGAGGAAGAGGAAGCGGGAGAGGGGAGTGAAGAAAATAATGAGGCCAGGTATAACTTGCATATTGTGAAAGCATCTCTTTTCTTTCTCCATTTGCCTCTAAAGTTTGGCTAGCTCATCCATTTATGCAACTTTGTTCAGGTGTTTGTTGCCTGATATTCCTTATTAGGTTTACCTATACATTCAATTGCTAAGGCAAACGGACCAGGTCGGCTGTAATAATGTCTTTTGGAATGCACTCGCACTCCTGGGAGTAGGGCCTTACACACATGACATGTGCAGATATGCATGCACGCTATGCATTCACAATTTTCACATACATGCAAATACAAGCACATCAACTCACACTCACTCAAATACACACTGCACACTCTCTCACGCACACACAGACACACACAGACGCACACACACGCGCCCACACGCAAACACGCTCACACACATACACACACGCGCACACACATACACACACACTGACAAGCATATGCCTTGACACACGCGTGCAGGTCTTTGGGTGCAAGGGGAGGGAGGGGAAGCAACAGAGGAGGTCGTGGGACAGGTACGCGCACTTGTTTACTATAACGTCCACTGCGTTTTTGCAGTGAGTGGGCACACCATCGTGTGGTTTTCTGAAAGCACAGGTGCAGCAAAACATGGGATGGTAATGATTAAATGTAAATTCACTCCAGAAGAGAGTGGCAGCTCTGCTCGCTGCAGTGTGGAGGGTCTGGAATGCTGGAATTCCTGCTTTGAGGGACGGCCAGAATTGTAGATCAGGTCAAGAGGTAAAGGAATGACAACAATTAAAAGGAAGGAAAAAATGCGCATGCAGTGCGAACCACTCCCCACTTTGATGATCAATGATCAGGAGCTGCTTTGACTTAGTCAAACCGTGACCATATTCACACCTGTTGATCGTGCGCCACGTAGTTTCTGTTGGAAATGATTTTATATTTACTTGTTTTCATGATTCTACTCCGGCTAGGTTCCACCGAATGTTAGAGGGGAATTTACACTTGGTCAACCATCTGCATGCTGCAGAGTAATCTGCAGTTCTGGCCAACCCAAAAAGTACTCTGCAGTTCTGGCCAATGTACTCTGCAGTTCTGGCCAACCCAAAAATTACTCTGCAGTTCTGGCCAACCCAAAGTACTCTGCAGTTCTGGCCAACCCAAAATTTCTGCAGTTCTAGCCAGCCTAAAAAGTACTCTGCAATTCTGGCCAACCTAGAGTACTCTGCAGTTCTGGCTAGCCCAAAAAGTACTCTGCAGTTCTGCCCAATGTACTCTGCAGTTCTGGTTAACCCAAAGTACTCTGCAGTTCTGACCAACCCAAAATACTCTGCAGTTCTGACCAACCCAAAGTTTCTGCAGTTCTGGCCAATCCAAAAACTACTCTGCAGTTCTGGCCAACCTAGAATACTCTGCAGTTCTGGCCAACCCAAAAAGTACTCTGCAGTTCTGGCCAATTCAAAGTACTCTGCAGTTCTGACCAACCCAAAGTGCTCTGCATATCTGGCCAACCCAAAAAGTACTCTGCAGTTCTGGTTAACCTAGAGTACTCTGAGTTCTGGCTAGCCCAAAAAGTACTCTGCAGTTCTGCCCAATGTACTCTGCAGTTCTGGTTAACCCAAAGTACTCTGCAGTTCTGGCCAACCCAAAGTCCTCTGCAGTTTTGGCCAACCCAAAGTCCTCTGCAGTTCTAGCCAACCTAAAAAGCACTCTGCAATTCTGGCCAACCTAGAGTACTCTGCAGTTCTGGCTAGCCCAAAAAGTACTCTGCAGTTCTGCCCAATGTACTCTGCAGTTCTGGTTAACCCAAAGTACTCTGCAGTTCTGGCCAACCCAAAGTCCTCTGCAGTTTTGGCCAACCCAAAGTCCTCTGCAGTTCTAGCCAACCTAAAAAGCACTCTGCAATTCTGGCCAACCTAGAGTACTCTGCAGTTCTGGCTAGCCTAAAAAGTGCTCTGCAGTTCTGCCCAATGTACTCTGCAGTTCTGGCCAACCCAAAACGTGTACGATTTAGACATACAGGCTTGCTGGCCGTCAAGGGATGTGGCTGGTAGTGTGCACTGGCAGTGATGACCACTCCCCATTTTAAGGAAGAGGAGCCGCTTTGCAACCGGCTCCGTAAAGCAGCTGTGCATTTTGCGTTTCTAGGCTGGGGGTGAGGAGGGGGAACAAGGGTGGGTTGATGAGGGGATGTCTCCATGAGCAGATCGCATTGGTATTGTTTTTGTGCGTATTGTTTAGGATTTTTCCTATACATGTGTATGTACGTGAGTGTGTGTGTGTGTGTGCGTGTGTCTGTTTGTGTGTGTCAGTGTAATTCAGGTGGGAGCAAAGGGCTCCCTGGCCAGATTGCAGAGGCACATCACTTGAAAGCCCCGCTCACAGAGGGTGGCAGGGGACGGCATCCTGGCCAGATTGCAGAGGCACATCACATGGAAGCCCCGCTCACAGAGGGTGGCAGGGGACGGC
>Ga0307974_1000232_pt1:30000-32121 | contig 32121 bp, 38 predicted proteins | sample OrgLakmetagen784_FD_201812 | JGI IMG/M metagenome (GOLD analysis project Ga0307974, IMG submission 201812) | Saline water microbial communities from Organic Lake, Antarctica - #784 | ecosystem: Environmental > Aquatic > Non-marine Saline and Alkaline > Saline | place: Antarctica... | reverse complement strand
GCACCCCCCCCACCGCTTGATGCCCCCCTGAAGCCGTGACTGACAACATTTTGCGTTGCTGCCGCCGCTGCCTGACAGCTGGACTGCTGGCCGCCGCTCGCCTGGGGCGACAGGGCAGAGGGAGGCCTAGGTGGGTGCATGGGAAGGGGCGGCGGCACTGTGTGAGATATGCAAGAGGGTGTGGTGCTAGCTGTGCTGCTGGGACTGACGCACGGCTGTGCTGTGTCGTCCATGCCAGCTGTTGTATTGGTGTGCTGTGTTTGTGGTGCTGCTGTACTTGTGTGCTGCTGTGTTTGTGGTGCTGCTGTATTTGAGTGCTGCTGTGTTTGTGGTGCTGCTGTGTTTGTGTGCTGCCGTATTTGTGGGGCTGCTGTATTTGTGGTGCTAGTAGTGGTGCAGCTGAAGCCAGCACATGGCTGTGTGGTGCTCTCCGTGCTGAGTGCAGTGCTGGTGCTGACAGTGCAGCTGGGGCTGCTGTCAAAAATTTGGAGAGGAGGCGTGAGAGAGGTGCAGCTGTTGTTGGGGGCTAGAGAGGGGGGACACGCCAGCAGGTTTTGCTGCTGTGCCTGTTGCTGTTGCTGCCCCTGCTGTCCCTGCTGCTGAGTTTGCTGTGCTGCTGTATTTGTGTGCTGCTGTACTCGTGGTGCTGTTGTACTTGTGTGCTGGTGTATATGTGGTGCTGCTGTACTTGTGTGCTGCTGCCCCTGCTGTCCCAACTGCTGTACTGGTGACTGCTGCTGTATTTGCTGTGCCTGCTGCTGCATTTGCTGTCCTTGATGCTGCTGCTGCTGCTGCTGCTGCTGCCCCTGCTGTCCCTGCTGCTGTGTTTGCTGTGCCTGCTGCTGCCCTGCTGCTGCTCCCTCACCCCCAGTCACACTTCCAATGCCCAATGCCACAGCGAACCCACCCCCGGGAGCGCGCCAAGAGGGACAGGACGGAGCGGCAGTGGTGGAAGGGGAGGGCTCGAGGGGGAAGCGTGTGCATCCCCACCTGGTGTATCGGTGTGTGTGTTTGTGTGTGTGTGTGTGCGCACTCACTCTCATGTGTATGTCCGTGTGTCTGTGTGTGTATCTGTGTGTGTTTGTTTGTGTGTGTGCATGCATAAGCAGCGGTGGTAGAAGAGGGCTTGAGAGGGAAGCGTGTGCATCCCCACCTGGTGTATCAGTGTGTGTGTGTTTGTGTGTGTGTGTGTTTGTGTGTGTGTGCGCACTCAATCTCGTGTGTATGTCCGTGTGTCTGTGTGTGTATCTGTGTGTGTTTGTTTGTGTGTGTGCATGCGTTAGCAGCGGTGGCAGAAGAGGGCCTGAGAGGGAAGCAAGTGCGCTCGTACATTTGTTTGTGCTCATGCGAGTGTATGTGATTGCGAGATATACCAAATTCACACTGTTGCTGAAACTGGCCAATGGCCATTACAAATAAAAAATTTGCAGACGAGGCTTGTGAATTAAAGAGGCAGGTGCTTATCACACACACGTACAAACAGGCAGGAGGAAGAAATGCACCCAACGGATGTTTCAGTGAAGGTTTTGTAGTGACAGTTGCTACATGTATGACTAGGGTTGGCCAGAACCGTATATATGCACTGTATGACCGTATATTTGATGAAATCCCAGCAAAAAATACATAAACTGTATATATATATATATATATATATATATATATTTATTTATATATATTTCTGGCCAACCCTATGCATAATCGATGAGAACTTAGGGAAAAGGTAGGATCAAGTACGCATCCTCAGTTCAACTGAAGCAAGGATAAATTTATCAGTGGAAACGGCCGCTACGGCTCGGCTGAGCTTTGGAAAGGGTGCTGGTGCGTGCAAGCGTGCCTTTATGAATAAGCGTGCGCGTATGGAAAGCACGCGCTTGGCATTGTAATATTGTAGATGAGTGTGCATGAGTGAGCACAAGTGAGTGCACTGTGTGCATCATTGTGCGCGCAAGTCTGCACGAGTGTGCACGAGTGAGTGTGCAAAAGTAAAACAAGAGAGCGTGCACAAGTAAGCACAAGTGAGCGTGCACACAATGATGCACACAAGTCTGCACGAGTGTGCACAAGTGAGTGTGCACAAGTGAGTGTGCACAAGTGAGCGCACTGTGTGCATCATTTTGCGCG
>Ga0307974_1000232_pt1:0-25000 | contig 32121 bp, 38 predicted proteins | sample OrgLakmetagen784_FD_201812 | JGI IMG/M metagenome (GOLD analysis project Ga0307974, IMG submission 201812) | Saline water microbial communities from Organic Lake, Antarctica - #784 | ecosystem: Environmental > Aquatic > Non-marine Saline and Alkaline > Saline | place: Antarctica: Organic... | reverse complement strand
ATACCGTATGTACACCATATATATGGTTCTGGCCAACATAATGTATTATATAGTCCGTACGGTTTTGGCCAGCTCTGTGGCACTTTGATCCCTGTCTTTGGTGAGCCCACTAGCATGGGAAATTTTTGTGGGATAGCTAATACTTGTATCTTGTATAGGAAGTCCTTGGTTTGTTCCTCTTGTGTCATTTGAAGGGTTGGCCAAAACCTTATATACACGGTGCATACGGTATTTTTGGCAGGGAAGTCACCAAATATACGGTCATACACGGTGTATATATACAGTCCTGGCCAAACCTAGTCATTTGCCCTGTGTCACACTGCTTAGCGCATTTTGGTGTACGTGCTCCTGCTGAACATTTGCCCTGTCGCACTGCTCAGAGCATTTTGGTGTACGTGCTCCTGCTGATTACGTTTTAGAATCTGTACGGTTAGTGCAACTTGCCACGTTTGAATGGGGGTAACATGGTAGAGGGGCTCTCTACTGATGTTTCAGTCTTGCGCGCGCACGCGCGCTCGTGCACGCCTACACAAGCCTACACACGCCTACACACGCACACATACACATACACACACGCACAAACATACACAAACGCAAACATACACACACAGTCACACACACATACACACGCACGCACACGTGCACACGCACACTCACACACAGACACACACGCACGCACACACACGTAAACATACACACACACGTAGACATACACACACAGACACACACAAACATACACACACACACAGACACGCACACACGCACACACACATACACAAATGCGCAAACATACACACACACGTAAACATACATACACAGACACACACAAACATACACACACAGACATACGCAAATGCTCACACACAGACACTTGCAAACGCATACACACACACACATATTCAGCTCAGCAACTGCACCTTTGTGCCATTATGCAGGCAAAACAAAGCGCTGGGACATTGTGGAGTCACACCCTAGCGTGGGCATCTTGCTGTACCATAGAGACTTGCATGCCTTCCTATTAGTGCGCCAGGTGAGAGTGTGTGTGGGTGCAGGTGCAGGTGCGCAAGAAACAAAACAAGGAAATTGTAACTACTTTGGCAACTGATGTGGGATCTTGACGGCGTGTTTGGTTGGCCGTGTGTGTTTGGGCAAACGTGTGGCTTTGCGGTGAGACTTTGTGTGTATAAACAAAACAGTACGCTCAGGAGTTGTATCCATTTTGTTGGGCTGCAATGTCTGTCAATTATGTTGCCCAGCTCTCTATGTCTGAATAATCAGGGACACAGCAGTGACTGGACACAGTCCAAAATAGTGGCGCAACGGCTGGAGGTCGCCTGGCTTGCTCGTACATACTTTACCCTTGCTGCCAAACGCCCTGCTCTTCCTTCCTCGTGTAAACTATATTTAACTTCTAACCTAAATAACCTAGACGTCCTTTTCTGTTTTGTGCGTGCTTCCCACACCTCCTTCCTTTTGTGTGTATATCCCACATACAACCACACACACACACACACACACACACACACACACACTCTCACACACACACACACACACACACACACAGTTCCGACCAGCCGTGTATGCAGCTGAGCTACGAGCAGCCATGGTCGCCGGGCTGCCCTCTCCTAGCCTAGCTGAAGGTCAGTGTTGCCTGCCTGCTCTTTGGAACTTGGCATATGGAGTTTGGAATACGCAACACACAGGGAGTTTGGCAAACAAAACGGGGATGGGCGGCTGCTTCTGAATTCCACGCAGCTTAAGTCCAGCTCCTTTCCAACGTCATTATAACAAATAAATAACAACGGAATAATAAACAAAGAATCAAGGATTGCCATAATATGTAACTGGGACCTTCTTCTTACTACGTGCTGATTGTCTTTCTGCAACTTCTACCTCAATCCTGTGGTGGTTTAGTTTTAAATAGGGTTGGCCAGAACCATATATACACGGTGTATATATGGTATTTTTGGCAGGGAAATTACACAATAGGTATACGGTCATATACGGCGTAAATATACGGTCCTGGCCAACCCTAGTTTTAAGGCACCTGCTTTCTACATGGCTCCTTTGAAGTAATTTCCACTGCCTGCGTGCTTTGCCTATTTCTGCACACTTGCCATTAGCAGCGGAGAGTGTGAACGTGAAGCATTGGCGAGTGGCTGGTAGTAGTAGGAAGAGCGCATTGCCTATTTCTGCACACTTGTCATTAGTAGTGGAGGGTTTGATGGGTATAGGGTACACTGGTGACTGGTGCTAGACATGTATAATATGCGTTTCTTAATAGTTAGAGCGCGTCGCCTTAACCTGCACACTTGCCATGAGTAGTGGAGGGTTTGATGGGTATAGGGTACACTGGTGACTAGTGCATAACAAAAAAACGACAGTTAGGGCAACGACAGGTGCTGTTGAGGAAAATATTGTAATTTGCAGCCGGTGCTAATCTGAATGTCCTTAACACACACACACACACACACACACACACACACACACACACACACACACACACACTCTCTCTCTCTCTCTCTCTCTCTGTCTCTCTCTGCACCACAAAAGGCCACCTACCACAGATCACCCTAATCTTTTGCCGCCTGTTTCCCTAAGATTTAATCGTCCCTCTCTCATGCTCGCAGAGAGCTGCAACCAATCACAAACCCTTGTGTGTTATTGACGCCTTCCTTATCTCAGGGCTCTGGAACAACTTCGTGTCAGATTGATGGCAGCACTGTATCTGGCATATTTCAGCTTTCTATTTACACATACAACCATACAACCACACGACTACTCACAGATCCTTGTATTCTGGACATGCCTCCTTTCCACAGGCTTTACCTACGAGCTATGCGCTGGACTGATCGATAAAGCAAAAAACTTGAAGCAGATCTGCAAGGAGGAAATCGAGGAAGAAGGTGGGTGAGGTCTAGGCCAGGCCCTACTTCCTTGATAATGGGTAAATTTCTTGGCACCATGGTCGGTTTAGTGTATTTAACCAAGCAAGTGCATGCAGAGTGCAGAGTGTCCGGAAGCTTACCCTTTAGCTATGCAATTCAACCAAGCAAGTGTGTGCAGAGTGTGAAGCCTGTATGCATGGCAGAATGTTACACTCATAAGGCAGAAAGTGGAGCAGGAAAAGGTAAGGCTACGCGAACCATGCAGAATGTGAAAATTTTTTTGTACCAATTGTCGTGTGAGTGCAGGGAATGTATGGCCGTGCTGGCGAGGACTTGCAGAGATATTTCCGTCATCCTGCCAAATGCATACAATATGCATAATCAGTTTTCCGGGAAAACTTTTCCCATACAATATGCACAATATGCATAATCAGTTTTCCGGGAAAACTTTTCCCATACCGCTGTACTACGGTATGGCAGAGGCACATCGCTATGTATGCCTCTAGGGCATCTGAGCGGAAACGTATGAAAAGCCTGCAACCGAAAACCTCGCCATACAACTGGTTTTCCCGTACCGTTGTTCAAAACACGCCTTCCTTGCTGAGTTTCTTGTTGGACTGGTAGTGAATTGGTAAAGCTGTAAATCAGCATTCCGGCATTGCAGTTCCACTGAGGCTGCTCGACATTCAGTTCCAGTGGGTTGCATGCATTCTTGTAACAGAGCACATGGGTGGTGTCACATGGATGGTGTCGCACATGGATGATGTCACATGGGTGGTGTCACATGGATGGTGTCGCACATGGATGATGTCACATGGATGGTGACACATGGGTGATGTCACATGGATGGGTTCCACTGAGGCTGCTCGACATTCAGTTCCAGTGGGTTGCATGCATTCTTTTAACAGAGCACCCATGTTGGAGATTGGAGGGCCTCACGGTGAATTACATATATTTCAAGGGAAGACGCAAGCTTGAGAAACTGGGAAAAAGGAGTCAACCACCTTAACTGCCTGGTTTAGAACCACTCATACACTCACTGAGTACATACTACGCACCATCACACTTGTACGTGCACAGCAATTGTTCCTTAACAACCCAACTTATTATGAGGGTTGGCCAGAACCGTATGTATACACCGTATATGACCGTATATTAGGTGATTTCCCTGCCAAAAATACCGTATATACACCGTAAATATATGGTTCTGGCCAACCCTACTTATTATCAATGGGACAAATAACCAGAACCTTCCTTGCACGCATACCAGCTGCCTTTTTGCTCACCCTGCATTGCTTCTGTGCCTTAAAAACTTAAGCACCTCAAACATTGCTCCCAAGCGCTTTGACCCATGACATACTAGAGATTAAATTCACCAAGCAGACAGAACTATGGTTTGTTTACTAGAAATCAAGTTCACCAAGCAGACAAAACTATGGTTTGTTCACTGGAAATCAAATGCACCAAGCAGACAAAACTATGTTTTGTGTACTATAAATCAAATTCACCAAGCAGATAAAACTATGGTTTGTTTACTATAAATCAAATTCACCAAGCAGACAAAACTATGGTTTGTTTACTAGAAATCAAATTCACCAAGGCGACAAAACTATGGTTTGTTTAACAACATCCACAGTCGGACCAACGCCGTTTTAATCCTTACATGCTTCTGTGCCTTAACCCTAGAGTTTGTGCTATATGTACGTCATTGTTGTTGTGCTGTGCAGTTGGATTTGACGTCCCTCTTGAAAACATCCACGAGCTCACAAGCACCGTTGCATCGGCAGGTAGGTGGGTTTTTGTGCGTCAGGTATTGTTCAATCAACCATGCTTCGTGTGAATTCTGGAACCGCTTTATTTTTTTCTCATCCAAAGCCTGCATACCTTTTGCAGATTGGTTTTGTGCGTCGGCTTTTGTTCAATCAACCATGCTTTATGTGAAGTCCATAACCGCTTTGTTTCATCATCATCCAAAGCTTGTACTTTTTGTTTGAATTTGAATGCATACACTTTCCTGATCTCCATTAGTGACTCTTTTCCCTTTACAGTGGAGTGAAGAGTTTTCCCATGACCAAAATGCTTGCTCATAGATATCAGTGCCTTTAACTCTATAATTTTCCCTATAATTCCACACTTAAAGCTTCAGGCTCCCGCAGCTTTGCACTTTTCCTCTTATTTGTGTTCAGTCCTGAACCCTGCTGTCTAGTTGTTTTCCATCCCACGCATGAAGCGCACACACACATACATGTAAAAATAAACTCTACACACACGCGCAAAAACATACATGCACACACAATACACACATGTACACACACCCTGCAGGCACTTCCGGTGCCAAACATACTATGTTCTTTGCTGAGGTGGACAGCAGCATGCAGAGCACAGGGGGTGGAGGCCTCATAGACCATGCCGAGTGTATAGAGGTAGGTGACAAGAAAATATACAAACACGCACACACACATACACACACATACACGCACACACACACAAACGCACACGCACACACACACCACACACACACACACACACGCACGCACACACACGAATGCACACTCTGTAAACAGGATAAACAGGAGCATTGTTAAGGGGTTGTATGTGTTCATGTAAAATTACATAAGCACCCAGGTGTGTACACGTGGTTGTGTAGAGGTGCTTGCTTAGGGTAGCACCTTGGGTTGGCGTGTCCTGGGTCAGGCATAGCACTTAGAAATGGCAGCTTCATTCTCAAGTGTGGTCAAACTCACGTTGAAATAGCAGCTTCATTCAAGTGTGGTCAAACTCACGTTGAAATGGCAGCTTCATTTTCAAGTGTGGTCAAACTCACGCCGAAATGGCAGCTTCATTCTCAAGTGTGGTCAAACTCACGTAGAAATGGCAGCTTCATTCTCAAGTGTGGTCAAACTCACATTGAAATGGCAGCTTCATTCTCAAGTGTGGTCAAACTCACGTTGAAATGGCAGCTTCATTTTCAAGTGTGGTCAAACTCACGATCTGGGTGGGGGATGCATGGGGACGACCAAGACTCCGGGCAAAATAAAAAACCGTGATCCATTTTTCTCCAGGCTCATACACAACTCTGTGCTTCTCACTTTGTATTAGCACTTCGAAATTCGACCTGAAAGCTGTGCACACTTTGGTGTGACGTTCCTTTCCTAAGCTGTTTATGCCTGAGCACGCCAATTCCGTTAAAGGGTTGAGTTGTACTTTTCCTCTTGGGAGCGCTGCACTTCAATTCATTAATGTAAATCTGTTAGTTGCTGCGCTTGAGCGTATTTCCTTACTTTTGCTGTTGGGAGCGCTGCACTTCAATTCATTTATGTAAATCTGTTAGTTGCTGCGCTTGAGCGTATTTCCATACTTTTGCTGTTGGGAGCGCTGCACTTCAATTCATTTATGTAAATCTATTAGTTGCTGCGCTTGAGCGTATTTCCTTACTTTGCTGCTCTGCTTGGACGCAGGTGCTGGCATTACCATTTGAGCAAAGCCAGGCATTCATCCTCGACAGCTCTTGCTCCAAATCGCCAGGCCTCATGTTTGGCGTATGCTGGGCGTGAGTATACCATGCATAACACCAGAGGGGGGACACTGGGCAAAAGCAAAACATGCTCTTTTTTGCATGAAAGGTGCAACTACTCACACGTCACTTCACCAAATGGGACCCAACCTAGCTTCAAACTGATGCTGACTTTATAAGCTACCCAAGCATGTGCTCAGATCTAGACAAGTCACCCTGCGTACAGAATGACAGGACTACAAGCACACATCGTGCACTTGTACCCTAGATGGGTGCTTTTCAGGGGGAATGGCACATTAAATTGCATATCTCGCCAACCACTTCGTCTTTTTGCCCCATTTCTCTTGCAATGATTTTTATATACTCTAAGGATTCCAAAACACTAAAAATCACTGTGTTTGGTTCGCTGGCTGGTCAGATACAGCATATGGCTGCTCAAAACGTAGGGTTCACGCCGCGGCTGCTGAGGCAGGTGGCCCTAGCTGGTAAGTTTCAAGCTCAGCTGCATTGGAATCACTACACATCAGAGCTGAGCTTGAAACTTACCAGTTAGGGCCACCTGCCCTGGGAGCATGCAAAAACCGTACCATTTTTGGCCTCTGTGTCCCCCCTCTGGCTTTATTTATACGTACAAATCGATTCTATATTGTGATTTGTTAGTGTGTATGAGGGTGTTCAGCTGCGTTTGTGTGCGTGATTAAAAACGCTTAACCCAAGATTAAACGCAGGCGTATGTATGCTGATGAACATTCCCAAGTCTCCCAATCCTAGCATCGTTTCAGTGTCGCCACTGTTTATCATTGAACAAGGCGTCCAACGCTCCACTTCGTCATCTCCACTTCGTCATCTAGACTTTGTCATCTCCACTGCGTGCTGCTGCTGCAACACCATTTCCGCTTATGCTTGCAACACCATGCTTCCAAGACCATGTCCCCCCACCCAAGTGCTGCGTACATGAAGACTCTAACTAGCTGCTCTCACTGACTGTAGCCCTTTTGTTACAGAAAGTTTTCTCCTAGCTTGTCAAGTGATACCTGCAGTGATACCTACAGTGATACCACAGTGACTAGGTTGCCTGGGTTTGACTCCGCAGACAGTTCAATAAAATAAGTACCGTACCTTTCCAATATCATCCCGGGTAAATAACGTTTTTTGCCCTCCGGGGTGGTTCCGGTATTGTTTAATATATATTTATTTTAAGGCTCCGGGGTTGCCCATAATTGGCAAAAACAAAGTTGTGTGGGTGGGTGAACAGTGATGAGCGGAGAAGGCCCCGCCCCCGCCCCCGCCCCCGCCCCCGCCCCCTCCCCAGCCCCAGCCCCTGCAGCACCAGCCTTAGCCCCTGCATTAGCCCCAGCACCTGCAGCACGACACACATGCGCTTCAGCACCTGGAGCACGACACTCCTGGACAGCACCTGGAGCACGACACACATGCGCCCCAGCACCATGGAGCACCAGCCCCTGCACCTGCAGCACGAAACACATGCGCACCACACACGCGCATGTGCACTCATACTCACACACACGCACACGTACACACTGCCTTGGGTAAATGTTTACCGGGATTCGTGCGGGAATAGGTAACATGTTTACTTTGAGGATCCGGGGTTACCCAGGGTTACGTTTAATATTTATGAAACTTGGGCACCGGGATGAGTCCGCAAAGGTACGGTAATGAATTTATCTCACCACCCTCGTGCCTCAACCGTGTCCTGCGCTGTAGAGCTAGTGTGTATACTTTGCGCACCTTGAGGCTACGTCACATTTTTAGGTGTTGTTACGTGCTGCTCCTGTAGCATTCAGCATGTGGTGTGTCTCTGCTCCCCCCTGCCCGTGCTTCCTGCATCGGTGCCTATCCCTGTTACAGTGCTGTGCCTCATTTGCTGCTGCATCAACATATGCTGCGGCAACACTGTGGCAGCCATTTTTCACATCATTATATACTGTGGCAATACTATGGCAGCCATTTTTCACATCATTATATACTGTGGCAATACTATGGCAGCCATTTTTCACATCATTATATACTGCGGCAACACTATGGCAGCCATTTGTCACATCATTAATGTGGCAATACTATGGCAGCCATTTATCACATCATTATATTCTGTGGCAATACTATGGCAGCCATTTTTCACATCATTATATACTGTGGCAATACTGTGGCAGCCATTTTTCACATCATTATATTCTGTGGCAATACTATGGCAGCCATTTTTCACTGTCACAAGTACAGCGTGTACACTACAAGGTAAGGTTAGGTACATTACAGGTGCTCAAGTCTGCATAAGGCTGGCATCCCACCCTAATCATGCTAAGCATGCCACCATTTCCCCCCCCTCTGGAAACCTTTGGTCACGTGTACCTGCTCACTACAGCAACTTCCTCTCTGCCTATAAGCTTGAGATTACAAACTTGCTCGACCATCACACACGCACATACAAACACATGCATGCACGCACACACGCACACGCACACACGTACACACACACGTATACACACAGGTACCATGCTATACTGGCAGGCACGTGGGGAGCGTCATCAGCAGACGGCAACAAGACACAGCCCCTTGAGCTACGCTCTGTCATTTCTTCCTAGCCCTAGTCTCCCGCCCTTTTTTTTACATGTGGATCTTTGTATCTGGCGGGTCTACATCTAGAGTCCGGAGTAATGGTCTGGAGTAATGGTGGTCTACATCTAGAGTCTAGAGTCTAGAGTCTAGAGCATGGTCTAAATCTAGAATGGATCTTTGTATCTGGCTGGTCTACGCTAGAGTGGATCTTTGTATCTGGCTGGTCTACTTGTATCTGACTGGTCTAGAACTAGAGTTGAAATGCAGAATGCCGGTACCAGAACCTGCGTGGTCTGCTTGTAGGTTAAGATAATATGTTAGACGGTAGTTCCATGCTCCTTCTCCACTGAAGTCAATTTGGCCAGTGAGCAGGACGGATTCTTCCAGTGAGGATGTCTTAAGCTGGCTTGGCCTAGACGTCACAGTGTTGCCCCTCTCCCTCTTTTCCTCCATCAACAGGTGCACCTATTCGCCATCATCTCACAAAACAGAAATACGAATGTATATTCACCAGTGTGTAAAATGTTCCAAGTTGAGTCGTAGTCAATTGTACGGATCAGGAGTAAAGCCCTGAAGCCTGCCCTTGAGGGCCTGCACATTTATGCAGGGAAACGGCTACCTTTGAGGCTAAGGGGTTACAGAGGGTTTGCAAAGGGGGTAACCGGCAGCCACATATGTTGAGGCTAAAGAACATTGGAAATAAAAGGGCTTAAACCTAGGATAGACAACGGTCAGCCACCTTTTCATAAAGAAAGAATGCAGATAGTGTAGACGCTTCCGGCATGGATTAGGAAAGGATGTTATTTTGTGTTCTGCACCACCCAATGGATGCAGAGACACACAACATCCCACCTGGAGAATAAAAAAGAAGCTCTTCAGTTTTACAAATGCATAAAGGCCTTCAGTCAAAAAGTGCGACTGCTAGCCTGCTCATAAAAAGCAGCCAGTTAGTTCATCAGGAGGAAAATTACAGCTTGTTATTGTTCTGGCTTAAGAAAGTAGACAAATCGTGGGCTCCTGTTGGGGGAAACAGAGATGCATATTTCCTGCGGAGAGAAATCACGTGTAAATTGGCGCAGTGGAAAAGGACATGCTGCTCATTTTGGACATCATTAGTGTCACACATGTCACAGCTGGGGGAGCTACTTTGATTCCATGTCACTGTCCCAAAACTTAGGGTGTGAACACGAAGTTTGAAACGAGCTGTACTACTGCGAATGACATCACCAGGCAGGTTAAGAAACATGTATTTGGGAAGGATGTAAGTCGAATGAGTGACCAGAGCCCTTTTTGTAGGAAGAGCACACCATTGGTGAAAAGTAGAGCGTTTGCTGTTGCTTGTGTTCTCTCAGATGCGTTTCAAAACAAGGTGTCCAGTACTCCAAGTGTCTCTCCCTGAGGTCTACGACAAAACGGCTAGGATGAATGGCTCACGGCTTTGCAGCTTCTTTTTAAAGATATGAGATGTACGATTGTGTCAGACCATCCATGGCAGATGGGCTGACCAGCAATCATTGGACTGTGTACTCAGCTGTGTGTCAGCATGTAAAACCTTTTTCATTGTGTAGCTGTTGGATTTTATCAAATAATTGTACAGACGCATTGCCGCGTAAAACCAATTAAACTGTAGGGGTTCCAATCCACACTCACGCATAACACACCATGAAGGCGTGGTGTCTCTGACCCCCAGCATCCTTTTCAACACTGCCAACAACCGTTTCTGTTGGGGACTGTCCATCTCTTCGCCTTGTTGTAAGTAAGGAGTGGCCTAAATCTGACTCGCTTACATACCAGCAGGAATAGCGGAAGTCTTGAGAAGCCATAGGAATGCGTGTAACCTGCTAAAAGAGCTTTTTAGTGGGGATCAGGTGCTTGGGAGGTAGAAGCCTGCAAACCACAGGAGTTTGCTCATATATTTGCGGGGGTTGTTTTCAATGTCTCGCCTCATCTGTATGTCTTTTGTTGCGGATTTGCATGTAGGCTAAATGTTCTCATGATTGCTGTGGCATGTAGACCAGTAACTCCGAGGCTGTTGAGTGAGTTCCTTGTGTAGCTGCTGTATATGGTGCCTGTTGCTCCTAGCAGGATGGTGTGCAGGGTTTTACGGTGTCTGAGTGAGCGAGGCAATAGCAGCTTGTGTTGTCCTCGTGCCTTTTCTGCTTGTTGAGTAGGGGAAGTCTCTGCACAGTACTTAATTTTGGTTAAATGTATGTCGCGTTCGTTTATTTGTTTGTCGCTTGGTTTCATAGCCAGGGTATGGAATGGTAGCGCCATCTGCTAAGTAATCACGGGCAACTCTTCTTGCATTATTGACAGACCTAGTTTGATATGTGTTTGTTGCGTTTCGTTACGGGCGTGGTTGCTGGGTCGGAGTAACTATGACTGCATCTGGCTTGAAAAGAAAAAACTACAGGCAGTGAAAATTACTCCCCACATTATTAAGGAAAAGGAGCCACTTTGGTACTGGGTACCGTAAATCTCCTCCACCAAAGGAAAAAGGAAAAGATTAGTGGGGATCAGGAGGCTTGAAGCGGAAGTGCTTCCATTCTCCCTCAGTTACCCCCTGCCACTCCTAAGAACCCCCCCCCCTTCATTGCTAGTCTGTTGCTTTTTTGTTCTCGTGAAGATGGGAGCAACCATTACAGCATCCGGGCGGCTGGAGAAGGTAAACCTATTTCTGTCTAAGAAGCGGGGTGGAAAGAGCCACTTTGGTATAATCCTAGTTTTAGCTGTATCGGGAATCTGAACATTTGTATCGGGAATCTGAAGATTTTGTTAAGCCAGCCGTTCGCTGCACCCTATATCCATGCAGACAAAGCAGGACCCTAGGGAGCTTGTCTTGCTGATGGCTTTGAGGATCACGCTGCATGCTAAGTTGTGTCTCTCAGTGATCATATTTCTTATTTGCGTGTGTTGGCATCCAGAAAGGATATGCAAGGCACTGTCGAGTTGCTTGTTGAGCAGGGGAAGTGTCTACACAATACTTAGTTTTGATAAATGTATGCCACGTTCGTTTGGTTTTATGTCGCTTGGTTTCATAGCCAGGGGGTATGGATTGGTAGCGTCATCTGCTACGTTATCACGGAGTAATTTTGACTGCATCTGGCTTGCTTTATTTCCGTTGCTGTTATGCATTTAGATTAAAAGGTAAGATCCAGGTTCAAAACATTCCTATGTGTGTCTCTTCTGAAGGGCGTATGATGCCTTGTTGTACCATTTTTCACGACTGCCTACGTCTGCTTCTTGTGCTAGCAGGCATGCACCCTAGCCTGTGCACCTTGTTGAATTGCTGTATGAATCATTTGTCCAGCAACGTTGTCCCTGTATAATCATTTTAATTATAATGGGATGACTGCAGTTCGAAAGCATGTAATAGGTCCCGTCTAGCTTCTGGAAGATGGGGCAGATTGGTGGGCTTTCTATATGGTTACACTGAGCGGCACGCTCTTGGTTGTGAACCAAATCTATGCGGCAGAGCATGACATTTTCTTTTATAGATGTGACACCTGCATTTTTCCAGAATTACTTATGTCTTTTTCGACAATGCCTTCCTTGATCCGTTCTTGGTATTTTGTGTAGCACTTTGTGGACTGATGGTTAGAAACATTTTTTGATTTAGGGCCCAGTTTGTGTTGGACGTGCATGTGTGCTTTTACAGCATCGAGATCTGAGAAAATGGAGAGCCTGTCAGCTGGAGGCCCTGGTTGGCAGGTGTTAAGAGTATCTGGTAGACAAGCTGGGGGAGGGTTTTTCACCCTTACTGGCCAGAAGATGGATGAATGGGGATGGGCTTCGGTTTTAATGTGAATATCATGGCCACTTTGATTTTCCGCAGAGCACTTTGCTGTGGCATCAGCGCACTCATTCCCTAGGATGCCAGCATGATGAGCTTTAACCTTGTAGAGATGGATGGTGTCTTTAGATAGCTGGATGTGGTGTACGTACGATGGTTTCGAGGAGGAGTTTGGCATGTTTATGCCGTTTCATGCGCTGGGGGTAAAGGATGCTATTTCTTATTTGCCACTGTGCACTAGCGCTGTTGCGATATGGGTGTGTTCGTTTATCAAAGCAGCAGCAAATTCCGCTAGCTCGGCTCTGTTTATGGTTTTATTGATGCTTGTCACTCTGGGATTTACTGTGGTGATTTTATTGGACTGAGGGTGATAGACTCCACCTCCAATAGACTGAGATCCATTTTCTTTGTTTGTTGTACAACTCCCATCTGTGAAGGCCCACTCTTTCCAGTTAGGGGCCTTTAGCTCCAGCAAGCGCTTTTGTCGTACATGATGGGAGGGGACCTGGCTGTGTAATGTATCACTTCTGTTGCCAATATTTGCATTGATTCTTGTGTTCTTGAGTATTTAAGGAGCCTACATATTTTAGCCATTTTTGGCAGCATCCATTCAGTTGGTGGTTTACGATAAGGTAAGGTGCCTGCGTTTTTGAGATTCCAGGGATTCAGCAGGGCGTGTATGCTTCAGTGACGAGTGTATTTATGTGCTTCCTGTAAAATGCTTTGAGGTGCTGAGGGGTAATGGTGCCGGAGCACTTACCATCTATGCTGTACACACATGTCACCTCTGGGAGGGTCTGGAATTTGGGAAGTGTGACTTTTGTTAGCCAGTCCTCTGCTTGTGGCTTTTCGCTAGGTGTGTCATATTGCTCACTGTCATGTGTTGTCCTCTTGTACTGAAGGTGGTCTGATAAAATTGACCTGTCTATTCCACAGTTCACAGTTGTCTGTAACCTTAAAATTGTTTTGTGGGGCAGTAGGTTGCAGCATGTCGAATGATCTTTGTCCCTGGCTGGTATGTTTGCCTAGCGTAGATTTTTATTGGGGAGTATGCCTGTTGGGATCCTCCAATCCTTACCGGCCCAGGTTATCCACGTGTTTGTCCGTGGGTTCAATTCTGATGCCTGGTGGACGTATTGCTTTTTTCCTACTCTTCAGCCATTCTTACATAGTTAGGGTTGGATCTGATCATCTTTGCTGCTTCCCATATTGGCTCTCAGTTGGCCAGTCATATTTTGCTCTCTGTCCATTCAGCCAATTTCCCCAATGCTCCTCAGAGATCTCCTGGCAGGCTTGGCAGTGCCATCCTTCTGTTGGGCAGGTATCATGGTTGTGGTAACAACCAAGTTGCATAAGGCAATCCCAATGGTACGTAGGTGTGAATGCACATGCTGCATTGAAACATATCTTGCTCATGGTCAGATTCTACTTCATCCGTTTTTTCCTTGCTATGGGGTGTCCAACAGATTTTGCAGCAGGGATCTTCAAGATCCTTGTGTGCAATTGGAAAGAAGAGAAAGAAGAATTAAGAAAAACTACGCAGGCAGCAAAACACTCCCTGCATCAATTAAGGAAAAGGAGACACATTGGCCTGAAGTGCCGTGAGTCTCCCCCACCAAAGGAATAAAAGAAAATTAGTGGGGATCTGGAGGGTGGCTGGCAGCCCCTTGCTCCAGACCGAGACTTTGAGAGCAATTAGTTTTTTTGTGTGTGCATAATGCACAGAGTGATCATGTACTAGTTTAAGGGCAGTCTCGTGGGCCCTCCGTGAATCAAGGCCGAGCTCTTTTAGATGATGCAAAGTGTTATAGATTGATCCTCCCACACCAACAAGGATGGTGTGAAGTGTAAGTTGTTTAGCTTATAAGCCCTTGCATAAACTCTCGAGCTGTTTGTTAGAGGCCTCCAGTTGGTGTCCGGGCCTCATGTCTTCACAATACTTCACTTCTATGAAGTGCATTTCCCACTTATTAGCGTTAAGCTTGTGAGCTCTGCGCACTTGTCCATGAAATCTAGCATGCTGCACCTGTTGCAAGTGGGGAGTGGAAGGTGGTTTAGATTAATTAGGTAAGGGAGTAACCAAGATCGCATCAGGGCGACTGGAAATAAGCCTGTTTCTGACAAACTAACGAGCATCAAAAGCCAAATGGGTAAAGTCCTATTATAGCGTGCTCAGGAATCTTAAGGTTTTGTTGGGCAAAACGGTCACTGCTGCCAGCATTCATTTGAACTATACAACCTGCTAAGGAGTCTTTGCTGATGGCTTTCATGATAAGTCTGCAGGCAACAGTATGGCGTTCAGTGATCATGCCAGAGATGATATTGTGTTCACACCCTGAGAGAATATGAAGAATGTCTGATTGTTGAAAAATGGACACTGAAAGCTAGTGGGCTTTTTGAAGCGGACAGCGTGTTTCTGATTGAAGGGGGTGCGTTTCATTTGGAGGGAGAAATTGTACATGTCCCGAATTCCGTTGCTCATGCCTTTGGGTAAATATGAAGTAGACTCTGGCAGTAAGAGTAGTACCCTGTTTTTGAGTTGGCATGACCAAGTCTATGGTTTGAATGCATGTGGGATTTTAATGCAGCCTGAAGATTTGGAAGGTAAGTCAATCTGGTGCCGTGCTGAGGAGCTTCAGTGCTAGTTCCTTGCTGATTAGCTTCTTCAAGGGCTAGCCAGGTTGTATCAAAGAAGGGATTGCCACCAGGGCCTGCGGTGCGGATTGTTGTTTCAGCTGGGAGACTATTGCTGTAGCAGGCTTGGTATTTGGCAAGGGCGTCTGCACATTCATTTCCTGCAACTCCAGCGTGAGATTTGACCTTATAAAGGAAGATTGGGATTAAGAGTTACAGATGGTATAAGAGAGAATTTTGAGAATGTCTCCTTGGACATGGTGACGGTGCTTCTCTGGGTACAATACTTGTTTCCTAATTCGGTGGAGTGAGGTAAGACTGTCTGTGGCAATATGGGTATGATCATGGGTAAGTATAGCAGCTATAGCTGCCAGCTTCGCTCTCCCTGTGGTGTTGGTCAAACCAGCACCATTTGGTTTAACCAAGCTAGAGTTGCCCGTATTGGGGTGGTAGACACCTGCCCCAATAACTTGTTTGCCTTCTTGGATATGGCAGCTACCATCTGTATAGGTGTATAGGTCCAGGAATTCCAGTTAGCAACCTTGAGCGTGAGACCGGTTTGGACTGATGGGAAAGGGAGGCCACTTCATCCAAAGCAGGTCTGTGGGAGCATTTGGCAGTTTGTATTTTGGCTCAGTGAAGTTTCTCGAACTTCTTGAAGCCAGGTGCTGTCCCAGCAAGCTTAACATTACGGATGGGGTCATTGACAATGCTGGTGAGGTGCCAATTTGCTTTGGGAATGTCACGGGCAAGATTCTGCAGCCATGTGGGATTGTGGCTGTTAAGGTGTAGCAGCGCAGCTGAGTTCCAGACAGCTATGATATGCAAATTCCAAGAAGCCTGGGGTAGAGGAGTTTTTTGGCTGATCCAGGATTGAGAGATAGCGTAGGTGAGCTAATTAGCTGGGATTGTTCCCAGTGTATAGCACAGGTGAGGATAGGCTGTCAGGGGTTTTGAGTAAGGGTTGGTTATCATGGATCCATTCCAAGAAGGTAGGAACATGAAGGTGGCAGTTGCTGAGGATGGCTGAGTAGATAGCACGCCTAAGGTTTAGATTCATGGTATGGTCAAGAAAGAGATGAAAAAAAGAAGAAAAAACTACGCAGGCAGTGAAAGCCACTCCCCACATTAATTAAGGAAAAGGAGCCACTTTGGTACCGAGTATCGTAAAGATCCTCCACCGCGAGAAGGAAGGAAAAATCAATGGGGATCAGGAGGGTTGCAGGCTTGGCCTGAAACCGGCTCCTGGTGAGATTTGATCATGCATAAAACCTGGAAAGGGCACGTTAGTATGGACAAGCTTAGCAGCGAAGTTCACAGAGTGCACATGGAGCTTGGAGGCAAGCTTCTTAACCCTTCGAAAATCGAGACCCAGTTCCTTGAAAGGCTTCAAAGTGTGAATGTTGTAGATGGTGCCGCCCACACCCAAAAAGATGATGTGAAGAGTAACAGAGGCTCCTTGGAGAATGTTGCAAAGGTCAAACTGCAGCGTACTTTGGTGTGGTCATCATAGATGGGATGGCAAACTGAAAAACCAGTGAAATGGGTTGAGAGGGAGTTGTGATGGGCGCCAAAAAGTGCATCTTGCGAGTCAGCACTCCAGTAATGGGGGTAGCTTGGGTTGAAGTCTAGTGGAGAGGCCATTTTCTCTTGTGTTACCGAAGCCCATTTTTGGAGGGCAGTATGTACATGGCTTGCTTGGCAGAGCCCGAGAGTAAGAGCGAGTCTTTGATTTTCTTGCTTTAGTATTTACTTTCTAGTTGTGTTATCCTGGCAAGCAGACCTAGAAGCTCAGAAGCAAAGCTTCTAGGTGCAGGTGTAATGTTAATATGAAGACCTTTAAGCTTGGTTGTGTGGAAGGCCTTTTGAAGGATGTTAAGAGCCGGACGCTCAGGTGCCATCATGCCCAGGAATTTACCATCTGTGCTGTGGATACAAGCCACCTTTGATGAATATATTTCTGGAAGATTAAGAGGTGGAGGATATGTGTAAGAAGTGAGCTGCTCAGTGGTATCTTCTGGCTTGTATTTAACAAGGTCAACGTCACAGATCCAGAAGTTGCAATCCCCTGTGGGTTGTATGTCTACCGGTGGATTGGTGGGATGGACATCAAAGGTGACTTTGTTCCGCAGTTCTGTGTCCAATTTTTGTATCCAGGAGTTGCCCATGTCAGTTTTTATCAAAGCCTTGTCTTTTGTCTGTTTGCTGGCATATTACATAGGTCAAGGGAAGATAGCAAACTCCCTACTACGAGGTTGAAACGAACTGAGAGTTGATAAAAAAAAGGAGCAAGAGAGGCAGGCTGGAAGAGATAAAAGGAAGTAGGGACAACCAGGTTGATGAGAAAAAGGGCAAAGCGTATATGGGAAGGTCGAGCACGTCTTTCAAGATTGTCTAATAATTGATCTGCTGTAGGGAGAGAGAGGTCAGGCTCATCCTTTCGTGCTTCAAATTCCTGGATACGCTCAAGGAAGGTGGGTTACCAGTCTTTAAACTCTACTGGTTCCCAAGTCGGTTCCCAGGTGACCTATATGAGTTTTTTGTCAGTGGATTCGAGTGTCTTATTTGTTTTTGTTCATCATTTAGGTGAGCACAGCAAGGGCAAGCACAGGAACCTAATAAGCATATTACATTCATGTCATTAGGTTCCTGGCCAGAATTGACATTGTTATTTTGCTTGCACATTTGCCGAAAGAAAAAAAGAAAAAACTACGCAGGAGACTCTGCGTGTGAATTTGTGAGATCTATGACTGTATCAACAGTGTTCCAGCCTGCTTTGCCCAGAGCTTTTTTTGGTACAAAATTCTTCCTTGTTTTATTAAAAAGTTTCGTGTGAGGAACTTTTTAGCGTGTTAGTTAGGTCTACAACTGTCTGGATTTTGCGTGAATCTCCTCTCTGTAATGGGTATGGAATATCCTCCCTGCTTTGAGTGCGATTCATCTAACTAGCGCTTGAGTTAAACGCAACACCAATTACTGCTCCTGGGATGTTAAATTTTGCCAATCACCTTGAACCCTTGCCTTCTTTTGGGGGAAGCGGATCTTTACAGGTTGAGCAGCCATGCCATTTTATTAATGTCGTTTCCCACTAGGATCCTGAATAGTATTCAAATTGAAGTGTACTGACCGGAATAAGACCTGAGGTCTGCTGACAATCGTTGATCACGCTTAGCTACTTGACTTGGCGTGCAACATGTATCTGGGCATGCATCATGATGTGCACAACATTAAACATCAAAATTTGAGGGCCTTGCACCTGTTTCTGCGTCAATGTCCTCGTCAGAAGTGCTAGCTGGGTAAATCAAGGTGAGTGTGACATCAACGTTCTTCCCATATTGCTCGAAGACAACCTTAGCATTGGAGGCCTTGGGAGCAGCGGCCAAGGCCCTGTCTATCATCTGCATATGTTCATGTTAGTTAGCGTGCACAAAAATGTTGGTACTGCATCAGGCGCCACAGACATGTCTTGTTCCTTTAAATTACCAAGTGCAGCTATTACTCACAGCTTGAACAGGCTTTGGTTGTCATTGGGGCCTCAGACGTTCATCTTTCAACACCACAGTAACATATGCTACATTGCTGACATGGCAGGCATGAACTTCAAGCTAGCTGGCCACACAAAGGGCATCCAGCTCACCTTATCTGCCAAAGCCTTGGTGGAGAGAAGAGAGTGGCGTTTGCCCTGGTTCTTCACTCTGCCATTAGGATAGTCCTCCATTAAGCCCTTTTTTTGAGGACTTCTCAACAGCTCGCCCCTATTTGCTGCAACAGGTTGACAACCAACTTGTTCATAATTTCCTTTCTCAGCAGAACACTAGAACACTAGACCTTTTCTCTTTCTTTCTGAGCTTATGGATTTATTTGAGGCTGGCCGAGACCAGCCAGCAGCCCATCAGCCAAACAACCTGGCTGAAGGCCACCCCCATTGTAATCATTGTGGTGCAGTCAGGAGTTGAACGGTACCAATTTCAAAGTGGCTCCTTTTTGTTAATTAATGTGGGGAGTGATTGTTTACTGCCTGTGCAATTTGTTTGATTCCCTCAGTGATCGAGTCAGCCGCGATGCTCGGTATAGGCAATAGGCAACGATTCAACCTGATGGCAATTCATAAAGTCAAGCAGCACTCGTGCATGGCAAGCATTAAAAAAACCAGTTTCTGCAGGTGTGTTGTTTGCGGTGGCTCAAGAATTAGAATTACCACAACTAATAAGCAAAGCGATTGTGATTCACTCTCTAAGAAAAGAAAAGAAAAGAAAAGACTCCGCTGGTAGTGATGACACAGCCAGCATGATTAAGGGACTCTGTAAAAGGCAGATACAGCCCGTGGAATGTGAACAATTTTTACATGTTTTACATAGTACGCAGCCTAGCAGTCACACGTTTTGACTGAGGGGTTAGTACTCTGTAAACTCTCTGTAAACTCAGCCAGGCAAGTGCTAGTCCATGGTTCATCTAGCAGCAGGGCCCGCAGTAAAAGAGTGATGAACCAGACCATGTTTGATGTTCCAGACCCTCTCATTGTGCATGTGCTGCTCCTCACACAAGAGTTTATGTGCTGCTCCTCACACAAGAGATTTTGTACAAAAATAGTGTATTTGCCTCTCAGTAAGATGTGAAACATGCCCGCAGGCCATCCAAAACGACAAAGCCGATTTACGACACAAACAAGTCTTGAAAGTGTGCAAACGAATTTTACATACGGACTGTACCACATTTCACAACATCATCATACATGCACAACTCCGAAGATGTAGTAAATGTGCTCCAACAATTGTACACTCAAATCATGCCTGCAGCATATAGCCTCCTAGGGCTATGTGTCCTAGAGCAGCCACTAAACCCTGGTGTGCTTGAAAAGCTGCTTACTGCCTACCTGCGTGAAAAAGAAAAGACTGCGCAGTAGCGTCAACACACTCAGCATGGTCATAAGGTAGTCATAAGGTGCTTATGTGCAGGGTTGGCCAGAACCGTAATATACACCGTATATGGCCGTATATTTGGTGATTCCCCTGCCAAAAATACCGTATATGCACCGTATATATATATATGGTTCTGGCCAACCCTACTTATGTGTCAGCATCCGCCCCTACCACTGACATAAAACGAAAAACCACGTGTCCTACAAAGGCTGCTCAATCATTTGTTTTTGTTAGCTGATATCAATGGTTGACATTGAACGGTTGTTTGGCGGACAACGGTGACGTTTTGACCAAAGTCTTGCTGCACTCTTGTGGCGTTTAAACACTTGTAAGTAACTAGTATCAATGATTGACATTGGACGCTTGTTTGGCGGACAACGGTGACGTTTTGACCACCGTCGCCAGCCAAAGTCTTGCTGCACTCTTGTGGCGTTTAAACACTTGAAACACACAACAAAATGTCAGACACCCCAAACCACTTATTGCACTCACTGTTGAATGACGAGAGTCAAACGAGAAGCAAAACCATTCATCTTCAGCACTGAAAGCACGCACGGTATGTATTTATCGTATGGATAAACCTTTGACATCGGTATATGGTTAGCAACAGGTAGATTTGGCCAGAACCATAACCACACGCCGTGTATGACATTATTACTGGTAATCTTTTTGCTAACGATGAAAAACCGATGTAACGATGAAGTAACAATGTAACGATGAAGTATCAATGTAACGATGGAGTAGCGATGAAGTAACGAAGTAACAATGTAACAATGAGTAGGAATGAAGTAACGATGAAGTAAAAATGTAACGATGGAGTAGCGATGAAGTAACGAAGTAACAATGTAACGATGGAGTAGCGATGAAGTAACGAAGTAACAATGTAAGGATGTAGAGATGAAGTAACGAAGTAACAATGTAAGGATGTAGAGATGAAGTAACGATGAAGTAACAATGTAACAATGTAGAGATGAAGTAACGATGAAGTAACAATGTAACAAAGTAACAATGAGTAGCGATGAAGTAACGATGAAGCAAACACACCTCACACGTGTGTGCAACTCTGGTCTCTGGCCCACCCTAATAGTAGGGCATGCTAGCAAGCTGCACCTGTCCAAATAACCTAACAGAACTCAGCAAGCTGACCAATTGAAGAAAAACACGAGCAGTCATTAGCGTAGCCTTCTTGCTCTATGCCTGTAACCATCTTTGTGCCGACAGCATCCGTGCCAAGCCATCAGCACTGTTAGGCTCACGCAAAGCTACAGAAATAAGTTCATCTGTTGTAACAAGCATTGTTGTTAAATGTGTGGTACTGGACCAAACACAGCTTAAGGTACTACTGCTGGTTCTAAACTAAGCGCTGTTACATCCGTGCACAACCATCCCTACTACAAGCCCCATGCCACGCCAACATAACTAGTCCATCTCCATGGGCTGCTATCCTGCATTGGACCGCTGCCAAGCCATCACAACCAAGCCGTCTGTATAGCCTGCTAACCTACTGACAACCTGTCCTACTGCTACTTCTGGTTGTAGCCAGGGGGGTGGGGAGGAGGTGACGGCAAACCCCAGTCTCTTGTAGAAGTCCTGTGATGTGAGGGTCGCGGCGGGGGGCTATACAGATGTAGCTTTCATTTAAGGGACAGCAGCACACTGCCGATCGTCCTGAAGCTTTCAGTGTAAATACAAGCAGTTTTATCATGTCACATGAATCATCATGTCACATGATGATTCATGTGAGATCAAGGCTTGCAAGGGGCGGCATTTCTTGCTGCGGGGCCTGCTAAGGCAGTGTATTTGACGATCCAAGTAGAAGCTTGTAATGGTAAGGCTTTTCCTTAGGTTCTGATGGCCCATTCCAGCCTAGACTTATCGGTCGTTTTGTTTCATGAGACCTACCTGTGTGGCGGACAGGGTGACCAAGAAAACGTCCTCAGGGGCCACTCTTGTTTTAAGTGCATCCACAAGAGCACTGCCCACCCCTTGCCCTCTGCTCGTATGTGAGATACATGTGCGTGTGTGTATGTGTGTGATTTGCGTGTATTTTGTGTGTATTTATATGCTTGAGCGTTTTGTGTGTATACTTGAGTGTGTGTGTGTGTTTGTGTGTGTGAGTGTGTTTGTGTGTGCATGCTCTTGAGTATGAGCGAGTCGTTTTTATGCGAGTACGCAATTTGCAAAATCGGCTGTACAGCTCTTCTCTCCACACACATACTGAAAGCTGGTACCTTTCACAATAAAGGAGAAACACATGCAATGCCATCCAACACTCGGTCAACAGCATCCTGAGACATGCATGTAAATGCCTCAATACCTGTACTCTGGCAGAACGACCAGGCTGCGCAACTCCCACTGGTTTTGATGGCCTTGATCTGACACTCCTTTCAGCTCAACCTGCCCAAACCCTCTGATCTCATCATTTTGCTGCTGTGCAGTGGCAACTAAAAATCGTCTGTGGTCGTGCCCCAACGGATTCATCCTGGCAACATGCATAGAGTCACGTGTATGCGTGCTTTTCCGTGTATGTGTGTGTGAGTGTAAGTGTGTGTGTATGTGTGTGCGCGTGTGTGTGTTTGTGTGTGCGTGTGTGTGTGTGTGTGTGTGTGTGTGTGTGTGTGTGTGTGTGTGTGTGTGTGTGTGTGTGTGTGTGAGAGTATATGTGAGTGTGTGTGTGTGTATGTGTGTGTGTTTGTGTGTGTGTGTGTGTGTGTGTGTGCGTGTGTGTGTATGTGTGTGTGCGTGAGTACACACGCGTGCATTGGTATACATTACTTTTCTTTCAGGATGGCCTGTCGTATCCTAGGCAGGTCTTCTCTCTTGGCTTCTCTAATAGGGACTTGTGCCTTCGAGACTGCTGAGAGGGGTATACTGGACCTGGTTGACGCTCTTTTGCCCAAGGCAAGATGAGAGCTTCTCACATGCAAAGGAGATGCCATGTGTTCAAGAAAACTCTGGTATGCAAGAAGGGTTATTTTCTTCAATAAAATATATTAAATGGCTGATGTCTGAACAGGTTTGTTGTTAGTTGTTGCAGCCTTTTTCTTTCTCTGTTCTTCAGCTCCAACCCCTCACGTCATAACACATGAACAGGCTCCCCTGTCTGAGGTCCTTCCCAAGGCAGGCTTGGTAGTGAGCGAGAAGGGCAACCTGACAGAGGTTCTGTGCAAGGTGTGAGAACGGGCAGTTGTCGATTGCACACGCACGTGTGTCAGTTCCATTTACTGAATCTTCTCCCCTCTACACCTCTGTCCAGCCCAAGATCATCCCCCTGAAATCCATCACGCTGCAAAAGCTAGAAGACATGGAGGTAAACGCACTCACCCTCTGCCGCACAGACAACTGCGTTGCCCACATGCACCAACACCACTGTCTCTGCCTCCCGCGCAGGCCAAGCTAGCATCTCTTGCCAAGCAACAGCAAAATATTGAACAGCCAGCCCAAGACAGCCGCCCTGGTGGTTTTGGAGCCTTCTGAATAGGAGGGAGATACTACAGACTACGTAAAACTAATAACAATAAACTTAGCTACTTAGTCAACATCGAGACACGCAATGGGCAAAGGAGAACGACCTGAGCATCAGGTGTGTGTGTGTGTGTGTGTGTGTGTACCGTTGTTATGCTCACTTCAATAGTTGCATGTGTGCTATTGAATGAAAAGTGGCTTACGGCAGGTGCGACAATTTACAGCTTAAGGCACTTCTTGGCTTTTACACACGCTGTATCTGTGTTTATTGTGTGCTTTTGGGGTAGGGGGACGACAGGCATGCGGGTGGAGCTAAAAGTGTGCGTTTCCTGAACGAGATTCCAGGCATTTCAAAACTGCGCATGTCCTTCTTCTCATGCTTCCTCATTTGCAGGCGCCTCCTGAGATTTTCTACAATGAAAGCGAGGCTGCAAAGTACACGAGCAACTCCCGTATTATAGAGATCCAGGTATGAAGTATGAAGTGTGCCCATGTCGGGTTCATTGCAACAGTAAGCACTCAACTCGCACGCAATAGAAATAGCCAGTTTTCACATGTGACCGTTAACATTTAGTGTGCACGCAACATGCCAAAGCCAGTGTGCGCGCAATAGTGAACATTCAGTTCACAAGCAACAGCCGATATTTAGTTCAAATGCGACAGCCAACACTACCACTACCTCTCTCCCCTCACTTATGCCTATTTCTCCCCCAAAGTCTCTGAGCATACTGCTCTTGACTCTCGCTCCTCCTTTGCACCGTGCCATTCATGTCCCTTTGACGAAAAGAAAAATACTCAGAATATATTAAACCAGGTCAGACGCTTAGTAATATGTGACTTGTGTCGACACACACAGGCCAGCCTGACGCAACAACATGCAGTGGAGCTGCTGTGCTTTCCATCATGAGTGTCTGCACATCTTCATGCCACATTCAGTAATGCGTGACTTTTGTTGACACACACACACAGGCCAGCCTGACGCAACAACATGCAGTGGAGCTGCTGTGCTTTCCATCATGAGTGTCTGCACATCTTCATGCCACATTCAGTAATGCGTGACTTTTGTTGACACACACACACACACAGGCCAGCCTGACGCAACAACATGCAATGGAGCTGCTGTGCCTCCCATCATGAGTGTCTGCACATCTTCATGCCACATTCAGTAATGCGTGACTTGTGTTGACACACACACACACAGGCCAGCCTGACG
>Ga0307974_1000228_pt1 | contig 32413 bp, 24 predicted proteins | sample OrgLakmetagen784_FD_201812 | JGI IMG/M metagenome (GOLD analysis project Ga0307974, IMG submission 201812) | Saline water microbial communities from Organic Lake, Antarctica - #784 | ecosystem: Environmental > Aquatic > Non-marine Saline and Alkaline > Saline | place: Antarctica: Organic Lake... | reverse complement strand
ATGGACGGTCTTTACGGGGCCGCCCTGCGTCAGGGGCTGCCGCCCCGGCTGGTGGGGCAGATGATCATGCTGCTGGCCGAAGCCCACGAGCTCGATGCCGAGGCAAGCGAAAGCGATCGCATCACCCTTGTCCTGAGCGAGCGCCCGCCCGACGGGGCCGGCCGCGACAGCGACAGCGAGGCGCGGCTGCTCGATCAGGTGCTGTTCATCGGCATAGAGGGCGACCACAAGGTGCATTGCTATGTCCACCGCCCCGCGCCCGACAGCGCCCCGACCTGTTACGGCATGCGCGATGGCCGCGCCCCGGCGCGCGGCGTGGCAGGGGGTACGGCAGGGGGCGCCGCATCCGACAGCATGATCGACGGGGCGGGGGCCGTGGAGCAGCTGGTCAACCGGATCATCCAGGTCGAATCCGCCGGCAAGACCGATGCCCGCAACCCGCGCTCGACCGCCACCGGGCTGGGGCAGTTCATCGACCGTACATGGTTGCGGATGATGCGCACCTATCGCCCCGATCTCACCGCGCAGATGTCGGATGCCGAGCTTCTGGACCTGCGCACCGAGCCGCGGATCGCCCGCGAGATGGTGACCAACCTTGCCCGCGAAGGGGCCGCCTTCCTGCGCGCCCGCGGCCATGCGATCACCGCGGGCCGCCTCTACCTGGCGCATTTCCTCGGGATGCAGGGGGCGCATGCCGCGCTGACGGCAGAACCCGACACGGATCTTCTGTCGCTCTTCGGGGCGGGGGTGATCTCTGCCAATCCGTTCCTCAAGGGTCGGGATGCGGGCTATGTGGTGCAATGGGCCGAGGCCAAGATGAGCGGGGCGTCCGGGCGGATCACGGTGATCCGCGAACCCGACGGGCTCGACCGGTTCCGCGGTCTGGTCGACGAGTTGCTCGGAACCGGCTGATCGCGCCCGCCCCCGCTCAGGGCCGGATGGCGGCGAGGGCGGCCCGCACGCCGTCTTGCGTGGCGTCGATATCGCTCGACAGGAACTGCCAGAACTGGGCGACCTGACCGAAGGGCAGGATGGCGTTCGGCGGAATCAGCGCCACCGTGCCAAGCGGCTCGGCACTGCTCAGTCCCAGAAGCAGGAAGGCCGCATCCGCGTCCGCGCCGGAGGTCTGCGCGCGCCGCAGGCGGCGGCTCGGCAGCTCGAACCGCCCGGTGGCCGTGTCGATCTCGCCGGTGATGTTCTGCACGCGCCCGGCCGGATCGATCAGCAGCAGCGCCACGGCCTCGCCCGTCTGTCCGTTCAGCCGGCCCTCCGGGTCGTCCCCGCTGCCCGTCACGCGCAGCGACAGGGCCGGACCCTCGGTGATGGCCGGGCCCAGCCCCGACAGGAAGTCGAGCGCGGAGCATTGCGCCTCGGACACCTCGGTCACCTGCAGATCGAGCGGGGCGCCGTGCGCCTCGGCGAAGGCGGTGCGCAGGTCGGCGAACCCGTCCGGGCTGCGCGCGAAACCGGCCACCGGGACGCTGTCGCCGGAAGGTGCCCCGGAGGTCGGTCCGGGGTCGGGCTGCAGGTAACGGCAGGTGCCGCCCGTCTGCGCGCCCGTCCGGCTTGCCAGCCAGGCGCGCTGTGCGGCCAGATCCGGGGCGCTCCCCGGCAGCCATGCGGTGGCCTGCGGAAGCCATGTGGCGGCCTGCGGCAGCAGGCCCGCATACCAGGCGCCGCCCCCGGCAAGCGCCAGCAGCATCAGCAGGAGGCCCGGCCCCCGCAGCCGGGACCGGCCCTTTGTCGCCCGGTCCCCGCCGGGGCCCGGATCGCCGGGGGGCGTGGATGGCGGCGGGCCGAACGGGCTGCCCCCCTCGGGGGCCGCCGATGTCGGGTGCACGGACATCCCCGGCGCGGAGGTGCCGGGGATCGGCGGGACAGACAGGCCGTGCGGCGACTGCGATGTGTTCGGTGGAAAGGTCTGCGGCGGAAGGGATTGCGGCGGAGATGATTGCGGCGGAAAGGTCTGGGGCGGGGCGGTCTGCGCCTCGGGGGGCAGGCTCGTCTGGGCGATCGCATGCACCACGGCCCCCATATCCTCGGGGCGATCCGCCGGATCGGGCTGCAGCATCCATGTCACCAGCGGGCGCAGACGGTCGGGCAGGGCCGACAGGTCCGGCACGCTCATCCGGGCGCGCACCGCGTCGGCGGGATTGTCGCCCATGTCGATCGGGTATCCCTGTGCCGCGGCGGCGGCCAGCAGCCCCAGGCTGTAGATATCGGACTTGCCCGTCACATGGCTTTCGTAAAGCCCCAGCTGTTCGGGGGCGACATAGCCCGGCTTGCCGGCGAACTGCCCGCCGATCAGCGTGCCGCCGCCCGGCGTGGTCTCCTTGGCGATGCCGAAATCGATGATCTTGGCGCTTTCGACTTCCCCGCCGCACAGGACGACATTGTCGGGTGACAGGTCGCGATGCACCACCCCGGCGCGATGCGCCACCTGCAACCCGTCCGCGAGCCGGCGCAGCAATGCCAGCACCTGCGCCTCGGGCATCGGACCGGTTTCCATGTGATCGCCGAGCGACACCCCTTCGACGAATTCCATCACGAGGCAGGGCCGCGCGATGCCGGGATCGATGGTGAACACCTCGTAGCGCACGATCGCGTCATGGGCGATGCGCCGCAGCACGGTGGATTCCTTCTGGAACAGCGACAGGATCTTGGCGTCATGCGCCAGCGCGGGCAGCACGATCTTGATCGCGACCACCTCGTCATTGTGGATGTTGATCCCGCGATAGACCTCGCCCATGCCGCCGGTGTTGATATGCTCGGTGATCTCGTAGGTGCCGATCAGCACCGTGCCCGGCTGCAACTGGATCGGGCTTTGGGTGATACGGGTCTTGCGGCCCCCGGCCTCCGGCCCGGAGGCATCCTCGGGTCCGGGAGGAGAGCTGCCATTGGGCGAATGCGTGCTCATGCGAAGCGGCTTTCCTGTGTCTGGTCGCCCGTGCCACCGTTGCCGACCACGGTCTTGAGCGCACAGCGCACGATGACGACGGTCACGTTGTCGCTGGCCCCGCGCTGCAGCGTTTCGTGCAAGAGCGCCTCGCAGGCGGCCTGCGAGGACCGGCCGCGCATGATGGACATGATCTCGTCATCCTGTAAATGCCCCGTCAGCCCGTCCGAACATAACAGGAAACTGTCGCGATCGCGCAAGACGCCCGAGACATGGTCTATGTCGGCCTCCTCGTTGACGCCTATGGCGCGGGTGATGACATTCTTGCGCGGCCAGTTTTCCGCCTGTTCGGCGGTGATCGCGCCGCTGTCCAGCAGTTCCTGCGCCTCGGTGTGGTCGCGGCTGATCTGGGTCAGCGCCCCGTCGCGCAGCAGGTAGAGACGGCTGTCGCCGCACCACGAGCAGGCGAAGTTCGCGTCGTGGATCAGCAGCGCCGCCAGCGTCGCGCCGATCGTCGCGCCGTCATTGCGCGCCGAGTGATCGCGGATCGCCTGATTGGCCTGCGCCATCCGGTCGAGGAACCGCGCCCGCAGGTCGGGGGCGCTGGAGCTGTGGCGCACGGTCTCGACGCGGTCGACGATGATCTGTGCGGCCACATCGCCGCCGAAATGCCCGCCCATCCCGTCAGCCACCAGCCAGACGCCGAGATCCGGCGCTGTCAGGTAACGGTCCTCGTTGTGATCGCGCACGCAGCCATCATGGGTCACGGCACCGGTCTCGAAGCGGAATTTCGGATTGCTCATGTCGGGTCGGGCTCCTGTGGCTGCGGGATGGCATCGGTCAGCATGAAGGCGAAGGTTTCGGCATCGGGCAGCCCGGCCAGGCTGATCACGCTGATCGGGGGCGGGGCGCTCTCTGCCCTGCCGGGGGCTTCGGTCCACCAGTAACTTCGGCATGCCGCGGCGAGATGATGATCGCTCATGCGGATATCGGTCCAGACATCGCCCCCCTCGTGCATGCCGCCCTGACCCCCGCCTTGGCCCCAGAGCGATTTCTGCGCCAGAAGCGGGCCCATATCCGCCGCCCCCTCCGGCAGGCGCGGCGCCCTCAGCGTGCTCAGTTCGGCCTCGACCTGCGCGAGATCCCGGCCCGCCCGCGCCGCGTCGAGCAGGTGGTCGCATTGCGCGTACCAGTGCCTGTCGGGCGGCGACAGCACCGGCGGCGGCATCAGCCGCGCGTGATCGTCGGCGAGCACCAGCACCAGCGGGAAATGCCGCCCCTGACGATCCGCCGAGGGCAAGAGCACCCCCGTCACGGCCCCGGGCCGGTCATGGCTGCGCATGTTGCGCTTCCAGTCCCCCTGCAGGATGTCGGGGCCGATCCAGAACCGCCAGGCCGGGGCACGATGCCAGGCGGCGCTCCAGCCGTCACCCAGCAGGCCGCGCGCGGTCTGCACCAAAGGCAGCAGCCAGTCCTCCAGCGGGCGCAGCAGATCGCGGTCGATGGACCGGGAAATGAAATCGCCGCGCGCGGGCAGTTTCCCGAACAGACCCGCCGCACAGGGCTGCGCCGGTTCGTCCGGCGCGGGCGCTGACGCGGAGACGGGCTCTGGCGCGGGTGTCGCCTCAGGCTTCCGCTCTGGCTCCGGTTCGGGCCCCGTGTTGTCTCTTGCGTCATCCGCTGCGGTCCAAGGATCATCCTTCGCGGGTGCCGGGGGCTGTGCCGGCGGGTCGGCACTGGCGGGGTCCGTATTGAGATCTGCCTCTGAGTCCGCCCCGGCATCCGCACTGGAATCCGCTCCGGCATTCGCGTCGGGGGCGCCTTCGGGTGCCTTCTCGGGCCTCTCCCCGGTGTCCCCCGGAGGGGCGGGCTCAGTTGTCTGCGTGTCGTCGGCCGGCAGGGTGTCCTCTACCCCCTCCGAGGCTGGCTCCGGTTCGGGCCCCGTCTCCGGGCGGGGCGCATCCTGCGCCGCGTCCTCTGGCCCGGTCCCGGCTTCGTCCCCGGGCGCATCCCCGGTCGTCTCGCCGGGCGGGGAGGCCGCACCGGATGATGTCTCCGTGGTGGTCTCCGTGCCGGTCCCGGTGTCGGTCTTGCCCGTGCCGTCGCGCGGCCCGCCCTCGTGGTTTTCCTTCGCCATCACGCTCCCCCTCCCGATGGTGCCGTCACAACCCGCGCGGGCACCGGAAATCCCACAACTCTCGCAGGAAGAACGGATTGCGCGCGGAGGCGACGTTGATGTTGTAGGCGACATAGCGTCCGCCCACATCGAGCCGGATATTGACCGACGACCCCGACGGGCGCGGCCGTCCGGAATTGATCAGCCGCATCAGCGCCCAGGGGCCGGCCGACACCTCGACATCCGATGTGCGGCCCGGCAGATCCGGAGACAGCTGCACCGAGGCCGATCCGCCCCCGCCCGACGGCCAGAACATGCTCTGGGCAAGGCTGCCCGATTGCTGGGTGGTGATCACCTTGCCGTTGATCTCGAGCAGGGCGGCATCCGCATCGGGATGCAGCGCGGTCTGCCGGATGGTGATGTCGAAGCCGGGGATCGCGCTGGCCCCGGGAAAATAGGCGTCGCGGATCACCGCCGCGCGCTGGAACTGCGCCAGCGTCGCGGGCGACATCTGGCGCCCCAGCGGGCTGTCCTCCTTCCAGCGCCAGTCGGTCCCGCTGATATCGGCATGCGGCAGCAGCTCGGTCTTGAAGAAGCGGTCGAACACCCCGTCGGGCGCGAAGAGGCGGGCGAACTCGGCCATCGGCAGATCGCGGTTCGCACGCCCGTCGAACGGGTAGCTGTCGGGAACCAGCGCTTCGCAGACCTGCGACACATCGTTGTTGAGCTTTTCGTTGAGCGCGGCGAGCGTCGTGTTGGCGGCATCGCCCGCGAACTCGTCCGAGGCCTGCCGGATCATCCGCGCCAGTGTCGGCGGCAGGCGCGAGGCGTGGCGCGTCAGAAGTGCCGCCTGCGTGGCCAGTTCCTGGCCGAGATTGGGCGGGATCTGTCCGGCCCCCGCGGTTGAGGTCAGCAGCAGCCGGTAGATCTTCTGCAGGTCCTGAAGAAGAACATCGATCGGCCGGCCTTCGGACATGTCCGCGACAAGATCGTGCCACCGGCTGAACTGGGCCTCGACATTGGCCCCCGGCAACGGGGCCTCGCCCGCGTCGCCGCCGCCCTGACCGCTGGCGCGGTTCTGCGAGCGCCGTCTTTCCAGCACGTCGAACCCGATACGGCTCATGCCGGAGGCGCGTTCGCGCACCCGCCGCATCATCTGTTCGCCCGCCATGCCAGCCAGTTCCGCGCCCTCGCCCTCGGCCAGTTCTCCCATCCCGGCGCCGAAGCCGCCCTCGTCGGAAAAACCGGCGGTCAGCCGGGTTTCGCGATTGACCGCCTCGACCAGCTTGAGGATCGGCGACTGGCGCGCATCCGAGGCCGCGCTGAGCGCCAGGAACTGCGGCGCGCCCGCCGCCATCGGGCGCAGCTGAAGATTCTCCAGGACCGCGGTCCAGGCGCGGGTGAACTCCAGCGCATAGCGGTTCATCATCGCCGGGCCGAGACGCTGCAGCTCGCCCGAGACATCGGCGGCCTCGCGGCGCGCGCCCAGCACCCATTGCTGGGTTTCCAGCTTGGTCGCGACATCCGCCAGACGCGGCAGGAAATAGTCGTGAAACCCCGAATAGGTGAAGGTCGCGGGGATCTCCAGCTCGTTCAGCGCCCGGCCGTCGAGCGTCTCGAAGACCAGCTCGGAATCCGGCCCGGCGCGCAGACCGATATTGAAGCTCTCCATGTCCTGCGGCCCGCCCGCCCCCATCACCAGAAGCCAGGCCTGATCCTCGAGGTTCATCAGCGACAGGATCTGTTCGGCCCGCGCCACCAGCGCCCCGTTGAGATCGACCCGCGCGCGGTTCTGCGTCGCCGAAAGCTCGAGCATGGCCCAGAGATGCGCCTCCATCTCGGCGCGCAGATCGCGCATCGGGCCGGCCCCGCGATAGGCGGGATCGCGGGCCCATGTGTCGGTGAACCAGGCCACGATGAACGCATCGTCCGGCGCCGGGGCGGCATGCCCCAGAAGCTTGTAGACCTTCAGCGACTCGTAAAGCGACAGAAGGTCGTTGTCGGAGATGTCCTCGGCGATCCGGTTCTCGACATGCAGGATCAGCCGCGGGCGCAGATGCCGCTCCAGCCCGTCGCGGTAGGCGGCGCGCGCGCTCGCCGTCAGCGCGCCGCGCTGACCGAGGCCGAACCCCGCGAGCAGCCCGCCCCCGGCCGCGCTTTCGTCCGCGGCGTAGCCCATGGGCAGCGTGGCGAGCTGGCGCAGAAGCGGCAGGACGGGGGTCAGGTCGGGATCCGAGATCCGCGCCTCCTCGAGCTCGGGACGCGCCTCCTCCTCGTAGCGCTGGACCTCGGCCTCGGCGTGACGCACCAGGCTGTGATTGTGGTAGAAACTGTTGGCCCAGAGCCCCGCCAGCGCCAGCCCCCCCAGCACCGTGATCGCGATGACCCCGTAGCGCAGACCCGTCTCGCGGCGCACCGCGCGGGTGTCCTGCGACACCCAGCCGGCCTCGGCGAAGATCACCTTGCGCAGCAGGTCGTGCAGGAAAAAGCTCTTGCCCCGGCCCGACGCGCCGGCCCCGCCGAGGGTGCCGAAGCTGCGCTCCATGGCGCCAAGGACCTGATCGATGGGCGTGCCCTCCTGGGTGCCCGAGGTGAAATAGAAGCCGCGCAGCGTGGCGTTGACGCGGTAGCGGGTCGAGCCGAAGATCCCGGTCAGGATCGACAGCGCCCGGTCCTTGAGCATCGCCACCTGCGCCGGAAAGCCGAAGATCGCGATCCGCGACACCCCGTCGGGTTCCTCGTTCATGCGGTCGGTGACCTCGGCCGACAGGCGCTTGAGCAGCGCGTCGAATTCCGGCCCGGCCTGCGGCAGCGTCGCCTCCTTGCGGTCGGCGGGGCGGAAGGTCGCGCCCCAGACCTTTTGACGCCGTGTGGCGCTGAACGCCCCGAAGAATTCGCTGAACCCCGCGATCAGGTCGGCCTTGGTGAACAGCACATAGACCGGCACCTCGATGTTGAAGACCTCCTGCAATTCCAGCAGGCGGTCGCGGATCGCGGTGGCATGGGCGGCAAGGCTGTCCTCGTCGCCCTGCAGGAGGTCATCGAGGCCGATCGCCACGATCACCCCGTTGACCGGCTGGCGCGGACGGTGCTTCTTGAGCATGTCGAGGAACGACAGCCAGCTTTCGCGGTCGGCCTCGGCATCGCTGTCTTGCGTGGTATAGCGCCCGGCGGTGTCGATCAGCACCGCCTCCTCGGCGAACCACCAGTCGCAATAGCGCGTGCCGCCCGCCCCGGCCATCGCCCCGCCATTGGCATCCGCGAGCGGAAACTCGATCCCGGAATTCAGGAGTGCGGTGGTCTTGCCGGCCCCGGGCGGGCCGATGATGACATACCAGGGCAGCTCGTAGAGATAGCTCGACGATCCCGAAGAGCGCCGCAGGACCGACAGGGCCTCCTGCATCTTCTCGCCCAGCACCTCGCCGTCGCCCGCCGGACCCTCGGGGACGATCGCCGCCTCCAGCGCCTTTTCCGCGCGGCGCGCCCGCCACCAGCGGATCAGGTAATACAGACCGACCGCGCCCCAAACGACACCGATCAGAATGACGCGGCTCCAGACGCCGGCCAGAATGAAGACGCCGGCGATGCCGATCAGGGGGCCGCCGAACCAGACGGCCAGCGCGAAGGCCACCAGCCCCAGGATGACGAGCAGAAGACGCAGGGCTTTCCTCATGCGCGGGGGTCTCCGGGGGCTGCTTGGGGGCTTGCGTGGGGGGGTGCGTGACGGGTCATTCGGGGCGGGCCTCCTCGCGGCGGATCAGCACTTCGACACGTCGGTTGGCGGCGCGTCCCTCGGCGGTCGCGTTGTCGGCGACCGGATCGTCCTCGCCCGCGCCGATCACCTCGATGCGGCCGGCATCGCTCAGCGCGTCGCCGATCACCGCCGCCACCGAGTCTGCGCGCGCCACCGACAGTTCCTGATTGTTGCCGAAGCGCCCGCGGCCGCTCATCGGGACGTTGTCGGTATGACCGACGATGCGGATATCGCCGGTCTCGTCTTCCAGGGCGCTGGCCATGCGCTGTGCGATGGGGATGAATTCGGACCGCACCTCCGCCTGACCGGTATCGAACAGCACCAGGTTGTTGGCGGTGATGGCGATGAAATTGCCGCGCATGTCCACCGTCAGGTTGTCCGCCGCGATGTCCTCGCTCAGCGCGGTGCGGATCCGGTCCAGCTGGTCGGAGGCGTCAAAAGCCGGGGGCTGGTAGGGTTCGGGATCGGTCGGCAGATCGGGCAGTGTCGTGGACCGGGCCAGAACCACCGTGTCGCGCGGATGAAGCCCGCGCATGATGTCGGCCACGCGCCCGGCCTCACCCGACAGAAAGACCCGCAGGCCGATATAGCCGCCGCACAGGATCGCCAGCGCCAGGCTGCAGATGATCCAGACCGGTACCCGCCGGCGCTGGTGCAGCGTGGCCATGGCCACCCCCTGCCAGTGCGGCGAGATGTCGTCATCATCGCGGGCCCGCACCCGCCGCAGGGTCTCGTAGATCCGGCGGCGCAGATGCTGCAGGTCGACATCGCCCCCCGGCGCCCCCCGATACTGGCCCTCGAACCCCAGTTGCAGGCAGATCAGCATCAGTTCCAGCAGATCATAGCAGCGCGCCGGGTCCATCAGCGCCTTCTCGATCTCCTGGAAGATCCCCACCCCCGACGTGCGCCGGTTGAAGAACCGCGCCTCCATCGCGTATTGCACCCAGACATCGCGATCCGTTCCGGGCAGGTTCTGCACGATGTCGTCGGCGGTGCCGCACAGCACGTATTTGGCCACCAGCGCCTGTTGCGCATCCGCCCCGCCCGCCTGCGCGCGGGTCTCGAACTCCTCGATCTCGCGGGTGACATGCGCCATCAGGGGCATTGCTTCCATGTCCACGACTTGGCTGCGCAGCCGTCCCAGTAGCATCAGGAGGCCGGCCGCCGCCGCGGTCAGCGGATTGTTCCCCGCCGCATGCCCGGTGACACCGGTCTGCAAGGCCTTTTCGAGCGGGATCTTCTGCTGGGGGGCCGCGGGCGTCTCGGGCTGGGGGCGCGAGATGTCGGGAAAGAACTTGTCCTGCCCGGCGCTGCCCATCCAGGCGTTCTGACCGGCCGCCCCGCCTTGTGAGGGAGAGGGGGCCGGTGCGCCCTGCGGCGCGCCCCCGGGCCAGCCCTGTCCTTGCGCGCCGCCCGAAGGCGGCTGTCGGGGCGCGCCCTCCTGCCATGGCAGGGGCCGGGCCCTGCCATGGCCCTGTCCCTGACCCGCGCCGGATGCGGGTGGTGTGGCGGCGGGCGGCGTGGAGGCGGGCGCAGGCGCCCCCCCGCCCGACGACCAGACCCCCGACCCGCGATCGGTGGCTGGACCCGGGGGCGGATCGCTCCCGCTGCCCTGCGACCGCGCGCCGGGCAGCGGCGCGATCACCGTTCTCTGGGGGGGCTTGGCGGGTTTCTTGCCGCCGCCCCCGGAGGGCGGGTCCGAACTCATGATCCGGTCTCCATGATCGCCCAGATTTCAAGCTCGAGCTCCGGCCAGTCGCCCGCGAAATGCAGCCCGATGGCCGAGGCGGTGGAAAACTCGCGCCACAGCTCGGACCGCTTGTCGATGCTGAAATAGACATGGCTGGTGACCGCGCGGATCTGGTGCGGCGGCGTCGGCATGTGCACCAGTTCGAGCCCCGGCAGGTTGCTGTCGACGATCTGGCTCATGCGGGTATTGGGCCCGACCTTGCACAGGACCGGGAATTGCTGCTGGATCTGGGTCAGCGGCTTGTCGGCTGAGACCTCGATGATGAAGGCGGCATCGCGGAACAGGTTTCGGTCGCCGACCGTGGCGATGTAGGAATTGGGCACCGGTTGTTGCAGATCCAGCCGGACCGCCCGGCTCATGTCGCGGCTGGTCAGCCGCTGGATGTCGCGCAGGACCGGCGCGAAGGTTTCCTCGAGATCGTCGTGATCATAGGCGGGGTATTCGGGACAGAGCCGCGAGGGGTCGAAGGTCCACAGCTCGCCGGCCAGCCGCAGCAGCGCCACGTACAGGCGCTCGGGGTGGACATAGCGCGAGGCGCGCAGGTGCCGCAGCCCGCCGATCTCGCGGTTGAGCAGCAGCAGCATGGAATAGTCCGAGGCCTGCAGCCCGCCGCCCGATCCCGGATCGGCCGCATAGCGCGCCAGCGCCGCGAGGCGGGTCTCCACCCATCCGACGACCCGGTCGATCCAGCCCGACACCACGGCATGCGCGTTCACGGTCAGAAGCGGCGGGGCGAAGGACGGATCGAGCACCACGGTCTTGTCGCGCACCTCCACGATGCGCGCGACCCTGAGACAGCTATATCCGGATTTCGGGGTCTTGCGGATCTCGAGCGCCAGCCGCGGATGGGCGATTTCCAGGTCATGCTCGAGCCGCATCGTCGCGGCGCTGTCGGCGACCCGCTCGTGGTCGAGCATGTAGCGGGTCGCGCGGCTGGTATCGTCATCGGTGCCCACCTCGCGCCCGTTGGGATCCGACATCGGCACGGTCAGCCAGACGAACTGCCCCTCGGCCCCGTCCGGCACCGTCACCGGCTGCGGCAGAACGCTCGTGCCCGGCATGTCGAAGGGCAGGCCATCGGGACAGATCCCCGCCGCCCGGCGCAGCCCGAACAGGTTCTGCTCGGCCAGATCGGTGTCGATTTCCAGATGTGAAAAGCCCCACGGATAGGGGGCCGCGTACCGGCAGCGCTGTTCCAGCAGGTGTTCGACATACCGGTCGTTCTGCTGAAGGTGATGCGGTTGAAGGAAAAGGCCTTCTTTCCAGGCGATCTTGCTTTGCCATGACATCGTAGCGGCGTCTTTCAAATTATGACATGGGTCCGAGGATGGCTCGGAAAATGAATGCGTATGAAATCAATGACACGGCAGGGGATGTCTTTCCAAGAAATTTCTCCGGCAAAAGCGGCCTTGGTGGCGCGCGCGATGACAAGACGGCGAACCGATACGCGTCGCGCGGTCTTGCGGGCCGGCGGTGCCGTGCGCCAGTGCCGGCCCGGGGTGCCCCGGGACACGGGGGTGCCCGGATGGCTTTGTCGGGGATCTGTGCCATTGCCTTGCCGCCGGGTTTTCTGCACGGTAGGGCCTCCACGATACCGGCATTCCGGCAAGATGCGAGGCCTTCATGACATCGAATTCCACAGGCGCTGTTCTTCTGGCCGCTGTTTTTCTGGCCCTCGGCTCCGGGCTGACCGGTCCGGGGCCTGTCCGGGCGCAGCAGCAGGTCGCCCCAGATACGCTGCGCGAGACCTTTCGCGACTGGACCGTGCAATGCGAAACACCCGGGGATGCGCCCCGGGTCTGTGAAATGCTGCAACAGGTCGATCATCCCGAAAGCAGTGGCAGCGTCCTGTTGTTTTCCATGCGTTATGACGCCGAGGACCGGCTGATCGGCGTGCTGATCGCGCCGTTCGGATTGCGCCTGTCGGAAGGGGTGCAGATCCGGTCGGGGGACACGATCCTGGGACGCTACGGTTTCGAGACCTGCCTGAGCACGGGCTGCGTGATCATCGCCCCGTTCGACGGGGATGCCGTCGCGACCATGCGCGCCGCGCTCGACGGACAGGTCCGCGCCGTGACCCGCGGGGGCGAGGACTTCGCGATCCCGGTCTCGTTCCGGGGGTTCAGCGCCGCGCTCGACCGGTTGCGGGCGCTGAGCGGGGCCTGAAGCCGGGCCTGAAGCCGGGCCTGACCCGGCCCGTCATGTCGTCTGGACGCGGGTCGCAGGTCCGCCGGTCAGCGGTACATGCCGACACTCCACAAGCGGTCCAGAAGGCTGCCCCGATCCGAAGCGGCCTTTTCGGTCCGTACCACCGTCCTTGCCGGCTCGAATGCCGGGCCCGGTGCGGGCCGGTCGGCGACGTCGGTGTCGGGCGTCACGGAGGCGACCGCGACATCCGTATCGGTCGCGGAGGGTGTCGCTGTGGGGGTGTCTTGGGGGGTCGGTGCCGGGCGCGCCACGGGCCGCGGATCCGCGGCCGGTGCGGGACGGGTCGCGCTGAACGGTTTTGGCTGAACGGCGGCCTCCAGGGACGCCGCACCGCGATGTGCCGGGCCCGCGGAACTGGTCGCCGAGGGGACGGCCTGTGAGGTGGCCTGTGCCAGCACCACCGGTGCGGGGCGGGACTCGGGGGTCGTGTCGGATGCCGCCGCGCTCTGCAGACGGGTGCGCTCCGCGAAGGCGCGGGCCTGAGGGGCCATCTCCGGGCCGGCCGATGTCACGACCGTTTGTTCCTGGGGGCTGAAGGCGACGGTCAGCGCCGACCAGGCGATCGTCGCCGTGCCCGTCACCGCAAAAAGCGCCACTGATGCGGCCAGCGCCACCTGCCGACCCTTTCGGGGCATATCCGCCGTTACACGCATCCCGTGATCCGTTCGATTGGTCATGAAAGTCATCCTGATTTTGTTTGCCCGTTTTCCCCCAGACAGCTTCTTTTGGCACATTCGGGAGATGAAACATAGCCCGGCCGACCCGCGGGCGGATATATGCCAAGGACTGTGCAACCCGTGCATCACCGGCACCACCCGCGTCAGGCGAGCGCGAGACTGTTCACCGCGATGTCGAAGGCCCGGCGGTGAATGGCCCAGGCTTCGAAACCGGCCTCGGGCGAGGGTGTCACGAGGCTCAGTGCCACGGGCACTCCGGCCAGATCGGCCTGTGCCGACAGGACCGACAGCGCGGCCTCACCGCGCGTCGCGGACCAGGCCCGTGCCAGAAGATGCATCTGACCATCCGGGCTGTCATACTGGCTCAGGATGTCCGGCCCGGCGGTCAGGGTCACGCCATTGGCCGTGAACTTGGCCAGTGTCACCTCTTCGAGACCGGCCGCATCGGGACCGTCCGGTGCCCCGGCGACAGCGATCATCGTGGCCATCACCGTATCCTCGCGCCGGTGCTCCATCACGGCGATGGCGCCGCCTTCGGGTGGATCGATCCCGGCACCGGGCTGCTGCCAGGACCCGGGCACCAGGATTTCCACCGGGCGCGCCGCCTCGAGGATCAGCGGGAGAAACGGTTCGGCATAGGGGGTCCCTTCGGCGGCGAGCAGATGAAAGTTCGCCATCGCCATATAGGCCGGTTCCTGCGCCTGCGGATCGGGTGCGGTCATGCGCGTGTCGATCACGAACAACCGGTTGGCATCCTTGATGGTGGTCAACCGGTGACCCAGCCCCTCGGTGCGCCCGACACCGCGCACCAGGGCGTCGGGAATGCGACCGAACTTGCTGGGCCGTTCGCGCCAGTCGACGATTTCGTGCCCCTTGTTGGCGACGAACACGCGCAGCCAGTCGGCGGGATGGATCTCGCGCGGCAGATGCGCGCCGAGGATGACCGTTTCGGCCCGGCTTTCGGGATCGGAGGCGCGCGCCATCGGAACCAGCGGTTTCTCGGGCAGCGGACCGATCCGGTCGAGGATCTCGAACCCCCAGTGCCGCGGCACGGCCAGCTGGAACCCGAGCGGCCCGGCCAGCACCTCGCCGGTGGAGACCAGATGATAGGTCTCCTCGATCACGGCCTTGTCCGAGACGGGGGCCAGAAGAAGTTCGGGGGCGGGGTCAGTCATGGATCACATCCTGTTGCGAGGCGCGGGCATGTCATCGGCGTTCCGGTCTCAATCGCGCCTGCTACGATCAGGATATTTTGGTCCAAGACTGAAATCAAAGCTCAGGTCGACACCTCCCAACAATTTTCCACCAACCTTGCCTCCCCACCCGTAACGACCGGTATCAGTGTTCTTTCCTCCATGCATTTCCGCGCTTGCACCAGCCCCGAAATATCCGGAAACACCAGCAGAATAGAGTCCGTCTTCGCGCCGCACTGCGTGGGCTGAGCCACCGATGCTCGCGGTTCCGAGTTCACCTTCCGCTTTCGAGCCGATCGAAAATGTCCAGTCAGTGAACGGGATCGGGATATTGAACTCCCCGTTCACGTCGCCCGAAACAGCCGCGAAATCAGCTTGGCCCTCAATTGCCAGCCCGGCGCGACGCCCGTCGCTCCCGATCAGACCGCCAGCCTTGGCCTCTCCCTCGATGAGCGAATAACCGGCACCAGCCTCTGCGAATGGATTACTCTTGTCGCGTCCTGCAAAAATCGAAGCGCTCTGCTCGACCATGCGAGCGCTCACTTCGGCTTCCGCCCCCAGGCCCGTCTTGCCGATCGATCCATAAACCTCGGCATCTCCTGTGAATGTCTGGAGCTTGTGAGACCCGCCGACCGGCCCCATGATATGACCGGAATGGTCCATGCGCACCGCGCCGAGCGCGGCCTCGCCCTGTGCCGTCGCGCGCCCGTCTTCGGCGCTGGCCGTGCCGCCTGCCTCGGCGAACATCACATCGACATTGTCGTCGCCGCCCAGTCGGGCCTTGTGCACCTCGTAGGGCCTGTCCACCGGCGGCGGGCCGTCGCCGGCCACTCCGGCGGCGGCTGGCGCGCCCGGCATGGCCTGTGACAGCGATACCGCCCCGCCTGCCCCGGCCTCGCCGATCAGCACGTTGGGGGCGCCGGTGGTGATCACCCCGCCATGCGCGGTCATGTCGCCGAGGCGCGCCGCAGGCATGCCGGCCACCAGCACGGTGGCGCTGCCCTTGACGATCACATCGGGCGGGCCGACGCAGGTGCATTGATCGCTGATCCGGGCCTGCGGCATGCCCGCGACGATCACCGTCGGCGCGCCGCTGATCACCGGGCCGCCGACATGCGGCACCGGCGGCGTGCCGGGGGTCGCCATCGGGCAGGTATGCATGTCGGTGATGCGGGCGGCGGGGGGCAAGGAAAAGGCTCCGGAACTGATATCTTTCACGATAGCAGCATGATCCGGACCTGTCATGCCTTTCCCGTCTTTCCCGGATGCGCCCGATACGCTAGCGTGACAGGCCCATTGTCCTGAAAGCCCGTCATCTGAAAGGAGATCGGCGCATGCCCCTGATATGGCTCTCGGCGCTTTGCGTCGCGATCATGGTGATCCTGCTGGTTCTGGGCGAGCGGACCCTGCCGCTTCTGGGCGGGGACCGCGACCTGGCGGCGCGGCTCTACAAGACGGTCTTCATGGTGCTCGCGACCGGGATCGTGGTGGGGGTGATCCCTGCGGGCAGCCGCGCTCTGGCGCGGTTCCTGCGGGCCCGGGTGGCGGATCTGGCCGGACAGGACGGGATCTTCGCGGCCTGGGGGCGCGTCGTGACGCGCCACGATCTGGCCGGGCTTCTGGAAGCGGCCGCGCCCTGGCTCGCCGCGGCGGTCGGTCTGGCCGGGCTGGTGCTGGCCGCTGTCATCTGGAAGACCGAATGATCCGCCCCGTCCTGCGGGATCGTTGCCTTCGGTGACATGACGCACAAAACGCACAAAGCGCGCGGCACCGTCAGACGCCGCCGCGCCGCCGCCTGCGCACGCTGTTGCGGCGACCGCAGACAGGATCGGGCCTTGTGAACCCCCCTGCAAACCTGTCACTTGGCAATCGGGGGGTCGATGATATACGACCCGCATGTGGCGCAGTCCCGGGACACGGGTCGGAACACGGGGCCGGAAACAGGGCGGCGCGCGACGGGCACCTCTTCGGAGACGAGCGGAGACTGAGACGTGGTCAAGACGGTCCTGACGGTTTGCACCGGCAATATCTGCCGATCGCCGGTCACCGAAGCGGTCCTGCGCGCGGGATTGCCCGATCTGCGCATCGGGTCGGCCGGGCTGCATGCGCTGGTCGGGCATGACACCGACCCCGACAGCGCCGCCGCCGCCACAGCACAGGGCATCGTCCTGCGCACCCATGCCGCGCGGCAGTTCGATGACGCGATCGGGCGCGCGGCGGACATCATTCTCGTGATGGAGACACATCATCGCCGTGATATCGGCGCGCGCTGGCCGCACCTGCTTGGCAAGACCTTCCTTCTGGGGCATTTCGATGGCGCTCAGGAGGTTCCAGACCCCCACCGTCAGGGGCAGGGCATGCACGCGCATGCGGTCGAGATCATCATGAGATGCAGCGCATCCTGGATGCAGCAACTGGAACAGATGCGACAATGACCAAGAAATCCGGTCTGCCCGACCTCGAGGAAGAGGACGACAACGACCTGAAGCTGATGGACCTGCTGATGCAGGTCATGGCCCGCAAATGGCTGGTGATCGCCCTCGTGATCGTCGGTCTGGCGATCGGCACCTTCATCGGCCAGCTGCCCCCCGATCAGTACCGTGCCAGCGCGCTGGTCCATCTGGAGCGCCGCGCGCAGGGGATCGAACTGCCGGAAATCCTGATCGGCCAGGCGATCGGCAGCTCGGGAACGCAGCGCATGGCGACCGAAACCCACATCATCCGGTCCCGCTTCACGCTGGAGCCGGTGGCCGATACGCTGAATCTCGACTGGCGGATCGTCCCCAGGCGGTTCCCGGTCATCGGGCACATGGTCGAGCGCCGGGCCTGGCCGGCGATTCCCGACTGGATCCTGCCCGCCTATACCCGCCACGGCGACCGGGTGGCGCTGGATCTGCTGGAGGTCGACGCGCCGCTCATGGACCGTAAGGCGCGGCTTGTGGTCACCGGGGAGGGGCAATTCGATGTCACCTTCAGGGATCGCGCGCCGATCGAGGGCCGGGTCGGGGAGACGGTCGAGGTGATCCCGGGATTTCGCTTCCGGCTGTCGGAGCTCGACGCGCCGCCCGGCCGCGTCTTCACCATCTGGCGCAGCAACGCTCTGGCCGCCGTCGCGCGCGCCCGCGGCGGGCTGAGCATCGACGAGCGCCCCCCCAGCAATAGCGGCATCGTCGATTTCGCGCATACCGGATCCGACCCCGAGAGAAGCCGCGAGATCGTCAATGCCGTGGTGAGATCCTATCAGAACCAGAACCTCGACCGGCGGGCCGCCGAGATCGACCAGAGCATCGACTTCATCGACCGGCAGCTTCCCGAAGTGCGCGCCGAAACCGCCCGCGCCGCCGAAGCCCTCAGCGATTTCCGTCAGCGGACGCGGGTCAGCGAGCTGACGACCGGGTCCGAAGAGCTGCTCGCCAGGATCATCGGAATCGAGGCCGAACTCGAGGAGCTGCGCTTCGCGGAAGAGCAGCTGTCGCGCCGGCTGACGCCCAACCATCCCGATTACCGGCAGCTTCTGGACCGCCGGGCCCGGCTCGAGGAGCGGATCGCGGAGATGCGTCAGGAGGCGGCGGACCTTCCCCCGATGGAACAGGAACTGCTGACGCTGCGCCAGACCCTCGAACGCTCCATCGAGATCGAGCGCCAGCTGGCCAGCCGCGCCGAGCAGCTCAACATCGTGCGGGCCAGCACGGTCAGCAACATCAACATTCTCGAACATGCGGAACGCGCCGGGCGCATCGGGCCGAACCGCCGCACGCCGATCCTCGCCGGGGCGGGCATCGGCGGCATGCTGGGGATCCTGTTCGTGCTGGGGCTCAACGTCCTGCGGCGCGGCATCGATGACAGCCGGGTGATCGAGGAGCTCGGCCTGTCGCTTTTCGCCACGGTCAACCGCGTCGACGGGCTGCGGTCGGGCGGTGAGGATACCGAGAATTACGCGCTGGCCCGGACACGCCCCACCGACATCGTCGTCGAGGCCCTGCGCGGGCTGCGCACGGGGCTACAGTTCTCGCTGGCCACCGCGCCGAGCAAGAGCCTGATGATCACCTCGCCCGCCCCGCGCCTCGGCAAATCCTTCATTTCGCTCAACCTGGCGATCGTCTCGGCCCAGAGCGGCAGCAAGGTGCTGCTGATCGATGCGGATCTGCGCAAGGGCCGGCTGCGCAAGCAGTTCGGGCTGCCGCGCAAGCATCTCGGCCTGTCGGATTACCTTGCCGATGGTGTCGCCTTCGAGACCGTCCTGCTGTCGGATCCGGCGACCGGTGTCGATTTCATCCCCACCGGCAGCTACCCGCCCAACCCCGCCGATCTTCTGACCGCGCCGCGGTTTCGCGCGCTTCTGGACGAGGCGACCGCGCATTACGACCTGGTGATCGTCGATTGCCCGCCGGTGCTGGCGGTGACCGATCCGGGCATCATCGGACAGATGACCGGCATGTCGCTGCTGGTCGTCAAGCATCTGGAAACCACCCGCGACGAGGTCCTGTCCAGTCAGAAGATTCTCGCCAACAGCGGCGTGACCCTGTCCGGGGCGATCCTCAACCAGTTCGATTCCGCCGCCAGCCGCTATGGGCATTACGGGCACAAATACGGCTATTACGGCGGCTACAAGTACCACTACAACTGACCGTCAATTCCGGCTGTCAATCATGGGGAGCCGATCATCATGACCCGGCGCGTCTTCATCACCGGCACCGCCGGCTTCATCGGATATCACCTCGCGCAGCTGCTGCTCGACGAGGGCATGATCGTGCACGGCTATGACGGGATGACCGATTATTACGACGTGACGCTCAAGCGCCGCCGCCACGACATGCTGCACCGGCACGCGCAGTTCTCGGCGACCGAGGCGCGGCTCGAGGATCAGGCGGCACTCGATGCGGCGATCGACGCCTTTGTCCCCGACGAGATCGTGCATCTGGCCGCCCAGGCCGGCGTGCGCTACAGCCTCGAGAATCCGCGCGCCTATCTCGATGCCAATGTCATCGGCACCTTCAACGTCATGGAGGCCGCGCGGCGCCACGCGGTGCGTCATCTTCTGATGGCCTCGACCAGTTCGGTCTACGGCGCCAATACCGAGATGCCCTTCACCGAGACGCAAAAGGCCGACACCCAGCTCACCATCTATGCCGCCACCAAGAAGGCGACCGAAAGCATGAGCCACGCCTATGCCCATCTGTGGACCCTGCCGACCACGATGTTCCGGTTCTTCACCGTCTACGGGCCCTGGGGGCGGCCCGACATGGCGCTGTTCAAGTTCACCGACGCGATCCTCGACGGGCGTCCGATCGACATCTACAATCACGGCGACATGTATCGCGATTTCACCTATGTCGACGACCTGGTACGGGGGATAAGGCTGTTGCTGGATGCCGCCCCCGGTGGCCCCGGAACGGCGGCGAAGGGCGACAGCCTGTCGCCGGTGGCGCCGTGGCGGGTGGTCAATATCGGCAATTCGCAGAAGGTGCGCCTGCTCGATTTCGTCGAGGCGATCGAGGAAACGCTCGGCATGCCGGCAGAGCGCAATTACATGCCCATGCAGATGGGGGACGTGCCCGCGACCTGGGCCGATGCCACGCTGCTGCAGGATCTGACGGGCTATTGCCCGCAAACCGATTTCCGTGACGGTGTCGCGCGGTTCGTCGCATGGTTCCGCGACTATTACGGCAAGTGAGCGGTGGCGGCCCCCGTCGGCACACCGGTCGGCACACTGGTTGGCACACTGGCCGGCATGCGGTTCGGCGGGTCCCGAAAGCGCTTATGATCGCCCTGTGGGGCGTGATGCTGTGGGGGGTGATCCGGCCGGGCCCGGCGCAGGCCGAATTCACCGTGTGCAATGACAGTTTCGATGTGCTCAATCTCGCCGTCGCCTATGATCCGGGCAACGGTTTCTTCAGCGAGGGCTGGTGGACGATCGCCCCGAACCGCTGCGTGCCGCTGATCCGCGAGCGGATCGGCAGCCGGTATGTCTATGTCTTCGCGACGGATGTCTTCAATCAGGCGCTGCTCGAGGGGGCCGCGGAATTCTGTGTCGACGAGGGGCGCTTTCGCATCCCGGGGGCCGAGGATTGCTGGTCGCGCGGTCACGTGGCCGCGGGGTTTGCAGAGATCGATATCGGGCAGTCGGATGACTGGACCCTGATCCTGAACGCGACCGGAGAGCTGCCGGGAGACTGATCCCGGCGCGGCCAGAGCATGTTGCCCAAGAGTGGGAACCGGTCTTGAGCGTCCGGAACATGCGACATCGAAAGATCGAAAACGCCCCCGCCAGAGGTCTGACGGGGGCGTTTTCATCTTGTTTGCATGGCGTGGCGACCGGGCGGGCCGCTGTGCCGGGTCAGAACTGCAGGCGAACCTGACCGGTGATGCCGACGCCCTCGACGTTATCGCCGAAGCGGGCATCGACGCGGACACCGTAGTTGACCTGGCGCGCCTGGCCCGGGGCGGTGCCCAGAACCTGCACGTAGCTGCCGCCGACGCTGATCTCGCCGAAATCGCCGATCTCGGATGTGTTCAGATCCGCCGTCGCGCTGCCATCGGCCGATGTGAACGTGCTGTCACGGCTGCCGCTGTTGTCGAAGTAATAGGTGCCGGTGACGAAGGCGTTGGTCGCCGTCGCGGCGGCCTCGTTGATGGTCGTCTGGCTCAGCGTGGCCCCGAGGAAGGTGGTCTTGGTGGTATGGCTGTCCACCTTCAGACGCCCGAGATTGTTGCCTGCCTCGTCGCGGAATGTCAGCGAGGCGGCATCGTTGTCGGTCACCGCGAAGCCGACCGTCGGCAACAGGGCCAGACCTTCGCGCAGATCGAAGCGATAGGTCATGCTGCCGCTCAGCGAATAGCTGTCGACGTCAGCGCTTTCGTCGCGCAGATCGAGATCCACGTTGTTGAAGGTGAAATCGGCGTTGGCATAGCGCAGCTGCAGCTCACCCGACCAGTTGCCCGTGGCCGCGGCCACGTAGCCGCCGACGAAGTACTGGTCGAAATCGCCGGAGGTCAGCAGGCCGCCTGCCCGCTCGTCGAACGTGCCCTGGTTGTACCCGGCGAGCACACCGCCCGAGACGTCCCAGCCGCCATCGAAAGCCTCGAAGCAGCCGAAATCGGCGCCGCCCTGAAAGCCCCCGTAATTGAGCGACCCGCGCGACGTCACGCGGTCACCCAGGTTGTTGGTCGAGGTCGTGTCCGCGTCGGTCCGGCCACCGGTGACGCGCCCCCAGGTGCCGGTGCTGCAATTGTTCGGCGTGTCGAAGGCGATGCCGCTGACATAGGCGCCGCTGGGGCGGTTGACGACCGTGTTGACCAGGCTCTGCACAGAGGAGAACGCGCCGGCGACACCGCCGATGGCGGGGTTGATGTCACTCTGAAGGTTGATGTCGCCATTGCCGGCATCCTCGGTCAGCCTGTAGAGGAACAGACCGTTATTCGCCAGCGGTCCCACGAGCGAGGCGTTGAGCGCGCCGCCGAGCGTGCTGCCATCCACCAGGGTGATCGGCGTCGACTGCAGGGTGAGTGCACCGTTATTGGTGATCGGGTTCAGGGTGATGGCGAGATCGCCATCCACCGCGCCGTTCACGGTCAGGACATCGGCAAAGCCCGCATTGCTGGTGGTGATGTCGATGTCGAGCGCCAGCAGGTTGACCCCCGAAACCCCGCCCGAGATTATCATCTCGTCCCCGGCGACCGCGTTCTGCAGATTGAGGCGGCTGCCGACCGTCCCGGTCACGGGCGCGCCGATCGTCGCGGAGATCGCGCCGGGCGAGCCGGCCCCCAATCCGATGAAGCCGCCATTATTGGCCACGCTGGCGGCTGTTAACACCCGCCCGTCATCGAGGATGACCTGGTCGGTGTTGGTGAACGCCCCTGTGACATCCAGATCCGCGCCGCTCAGCGTCAGGCCCCCGTCATTGGTGAAGGTGCCGCTGGTGTCGAGATCGCCACCCGCCACATCGACCTGGCCCGCATTGATGAAATTGCCGGTATGGGTCAGCGCGCCGGTGGTGGTGAAGGTGCCACCGGTCGTGGTGATATCGCCGGAAATGGCATTTTCGGCGTTGAACGCGCCGCCGCTCAGCGCGACATCGTCATTGATAGTCCCGGTGGTGTTGAACACGCCGCCGCTCACGGTGACGGGTCCGCCGACCACGCCCGGGGTGTTGTTGTTGACCACGCCGTTGCTCATGGTGATGGCTGCGGTGGTTCCATCGTTGGTGAGCGTGCCGCCGTTCACGGTGGCGGCCCCGGTAACCGTGCCATCGTTATTGACTGCGCCGCCGTTCAGGGTGACGCTGTCCACGCTGGCCGGTGCGGCGATATTGAGCGTGCCGAGCCCGACGGTGGTGCCGCCGCTGACGCCGCCGGCATTGATGTTGGCGGTGACGCCGTTGCCCACGCTCAGCCCGCCATTCAGGTCGCCCGAACTATCGAGCGTGCCGGCGCCATGCGTGACGGCCCCGTCGACCGTTCCGGTCGCGCCGATCGTGACATTCACCGTGGCGTTGCCGCCGGTCGTGTCGAGGCCGCCCTGGATCGTGCCGTCATTGGTCAGCGTGCCGCGATTGACGGTGGCGGTGCCGGTCAGGGTGCCGTTCTGGGCGATGGTGACCGCCGGGGTGACCCCGGCCATCAGCAGATCGCCGGCCAGCGTGCCGCCAGCGTTCACGTTCAGCGACCCTGTGCCGAGAACCTCGGTCGGGGCGGTAAGCGTGCCGTCAACGGCGACCGTCGCGGCGTTGCGCACCGTCATGCTGTTCGCGGTGAACGCGCCGCCGGCGTCGATCTGCAGCGCGCTGCCGAACCGGAACAGCGCCTCGCCGGGTCCGGTGGTCAGGGTCAGGCTACCGGTGGGGCCGACGGTCATGGTCGCGGTGTCCTGCTGCAGCGCATCGGCCGCGAAGGCCGCGTTCACATCCACGTCCACGTTGACATCGACCAGAACGGAATCGCCCGCGACGGGCACGGTCAGGTTGTCCCAGTTGCCGGCGGTCCCGTAATCGCTGTCCACCGCCCCGGTCCAGTCCTGCGCGCCGCCGATGCTCGTGGCGCCGAGCATCACGAGGGTCGCGATGGCCGTGGAGGAAAAATATCCCGACACACGCCGTGTGCGGACCGGGGTTGCGGCATCGGATGCAGGGCTCGGGAGGGGGGGGAAGCGCATCATGTCAGTCCTTCAATGTTCAATGGTCGAAATCCGGATCTTCGTCTGATGACCGTCGTCGGGAACGGCAATGCAGAATAGACCCCAAGCTGTCGGGCGGCACCCGGGCCGGGGTGCACGATCGAAGAAACGATACCCGAACATTCAAAATCGGTTCAACAATTGTTTTTCCTGCGGGCCGCAGACTCGATTCAATTGATGAAACGATGCGTATTATGTGTCTTACTTGCAACAAACCATCGCTGGCGAATTGCGGGAATCGGGCACCCGCGTCGGCAACGCGACCAGGAGTGCGTTCAACCTTTGCCCTGACGGGAAATCTTGTCCATACTGGCACCAGACGCTTTCCTAATGCCGGACCGCGCCGTCAGGCGGGCCGGTGCCGACATAATATCCGAAGTGGCGCCGAATTTCATTTAGCCACGCCTGCAAGCAGAGACGAACCATATGATTTCCCAGAACAATCGGCTTGGCGTATTCTATCCGCCCGACACCACCGGAAGCGGTCGGACCACAGGGCTCGCGCTGCTGGGGTTCACCGGACACGAGGCCATCAACAGCCTGTTCGAGTTCAAGGTGGACTGTCTCAGCAGCACCGAGGGTATCGATTTCGACGCGCTCTTGGGGCGCAATGCCTCGATCCGCCTGGAAACGATCGAGGCCGACCATCCCGAGCGCTATTTCGACGGGCTGCTCACCGAGGCGCAATGGCTCGGTCCGGTCGAGGGTGGGCATGGCTACATGCTGACCCTGCGCCCCTGGCTCTGGGTGCTCGGGCTGCGCGAGAACCAGCGGATATTCCACAACCGGACCGCCCCCGAGATCATCGCCGAAATCTTCGCCGATCACGGCTTCGCGCATGTCTCCGATCTTCAGCACGACTACCCGAAGATGGAATACACCGTCCAGTTCCAGGAGAGCGATCTCGACTTCGTGCAGCGGCTGATGGCGCTGTTCGGCATCAGCTTCCATTTCCGGCACGCCATGCACGAGCATACGCTCGTGCTGTTCGACGAGGTCGACGCCCTGCCGGAAATTCCCGGCACCAGCCGCCCCTACCGCCACACCAGCCGGCAATATCGCGACAAGGGAGAGCATCTTCACGACTGGAGCAGCGGGCGCCGGATGACCACGGGGCGCGTGACGATGACCGATTACAATTTCGCCACGCCGCGCACCGCCATGAAGGTGGAGGCCGACAGCGGCGCGGGATACGAGAAGGGCGATGTGGAATCCTTTCTCTATCCCGGGCGCTATCCCGATCGCGGGGCGGGCGGCGCCCTGTCGGATCTGCGTCAGAAACAGGCGGCCATGACCGACGGGCTGCAGGCCGCGCAGGGCGACTGCGCCGGGCTGGTGGCCGGGATGCGGGTCGCGGTGGCGGGCCATCCCGATCCGAAGATCGACGGCGAGACCTTCGTCGCGCTGTCGTGCCAGCACGCCTATACCTCCGAAGGCTATCGCACCGGCGATGGCGGCAAGGCCGAGGAGGACAGCTATCAGGGCCAGTACACGCTGCGGCAGGTCGATGCGCCGGTGGTCCCGCCCGCCGCGCGGGTGGCGCCGCGGGTGCCCGGGCCGCAGACCGCCGTCGTCGTCGGCGAGGGCGAGATCGATTGCGACGAGTACGGCCGGATCATCGTCCGCTTCCACTGGGACCGCGACGGGGCCCATTCGATGCGCTGCCGTGTCGCGCAGCTCTGGGCGGGCAAGGGCTGGGGCGGTCTGGCCGTGCCGCGGGTCGGCATGGAGGTGGTGGTCGAGTTCATCGATGGCGACCCGACCCGCCCGCTGGTGGTCGGATGCGTCTACAATGCCGACAACATGCCGCCCTTCGAGGTCGAGAACGGTGGCAAGACCATGGGGATGAAAAGCAACAGCACCCCCGGCGGCGGCGGCTACAACGAACTGGCCTTCGACGACACCAAGGGCGAGGAGGAAATGCGCCTGCACGCCCAGTACGATCTCAATGCCGAGATCCTGCATGACGAGACCCGGCACGTGTTCAACGATCGCACGACGACGATCGACAATGACGAAAGCCTCGATGTGGGCAACAACCGCGACGCCACGATCGGCTCGGACGACACGCTGGATGTGGGCCAGACCCTCACGGTGACCGCCGGATCGAAGATCACGCTCAAGGTGGGGATGAGCAGCATCACCATGGATGCAAGCTCGATCACGCTGAAAGCCCCGACGGTCGAGATCAAGGCGATGCAGCAATTCACATCCTCTTCGGGGGCGATCTCGGAGCACAAGGCCGCAGCACTCATGGACATCAAGGGGGCGCTCGTGAAGATCAACTCGTGATACCATACCGCGCCATCCCCAAAGACCGCAACGCCCGGACAGGCGGGGAGATCCGACCGTCGGGGCGCATTGATACAGGACCAGGATGACGGTGACCCAACCGCTCGAAACATTGCGATACGCGACAGCGCCGGAGCTTTTCGCCGCCTTGCCCGAAATGACCGAGGACATGGAGGCGCGTCCGCAGCGGGACGAGCCCATCCTGCCCTTTGCCTGGCGTCTGCTCGACACCCCGACCCCCGAAGAGGCGATCACCTGTGCGGCGCAGATGTTCGTGCGCCGGGTCTCGATCTGGTGGGGGCATGAATGCCTGCGCCACCTGGCCGAGCGGCTCGACCCGATCGATCTCGACATGATGCAGCGCGTCGCCGACTGGGTCGCACAGCCCGACGAGGCCCTGCGCGCCGGGATGCTCGACCACGCCATGGCCTGCGAGGTGCGCGGGCCGGGGGTCTGGCTGGCGATCGGCGCGGGCTGGGCGGGGGCGTCGCTGACACCGCCCGACAGCGCGCCGGTACGCCCGCCCCGCTTTCTGGCCGGGCGCGGCGTCAACGCCGCCATCCTGACGGCGCTCGCGCGGGTGCCCCAGACCCGCCGCAAAGCCACGCTGCACGATTTCCTGTCGATGGCACAAGATCTTGCGGCCCCCGATCTTGACTGACAAAACGGACATGACATGTCACAAGAGCATGTCGCGCAAGAGCGGCGACCGGGTCCGCGCGCCTCGGACATGCGAAACCAAAAGGTCAGAGCGGGTCGTGTGAATGGATATGAACGCGGGTACGCCCTGTCGGGTGGATGAAAGAGTGGGGCGATGGTGACCCAGACCCTGTGCTTGCGCATTACCAACATGTCGAGCCTGCCCGACGGGGGACCGCTCGAGGTGACGGCGACGCCCGATCAGATCCTCGAGGTCGGCCGCGACAGCGGCATCGGCTGGAGCCTGCCCGACCCCCGGCGGTTCATTTCCGGACGCCACATGGAGTTTCGCCACGAGAAGGGCCAGTGGTGGCTCTACGACATCTCGACCAACGGCACCTTCGTCAACGGATCGGCCTCCAGGGTCAAGAGCCCGCACCCGCTGCACCCGGGTGACCGGCTGCAGGTCGGGCATTACACGGTCGAGGCAAGCCTGCATGACGGCCCCGGCCGGCAGCCTTCCGCGGGCGCGTCACGGGATGGTATGCAGGCCGATATCTGGGGCGCCGGCCCCGCCGCGTCCCCACCGCCGCAACAGCCGCCGCCCGCCGCCCCCTCCGAGCCGCCGTTCCAGGCACGGCCGGCGGTCGATATCTGGGGCAGCGGTCACGTGCAGCCCGACCCGCCCCCCGGCCCGTCTGATGCCGCCCCCGTCCCGCCGGCGGCCGCGCAGCCGCTGCCGGGATACGGCCCCGGCACGACGCCGCCCGACGGCCCCGTGCCCGGTCCCGGCCCCTCTGCGGCCCCGCCCGCGCCGGGCGGTGCGGATCCCGACATGGTGCTCGACGCGATCGCCGCCGCCGCCGGCCTGCCCGAAGGCAGCCTGTCGCGCGGCAATCCGCTGGAGACCGCGACCGAGATCGGCCGCGCCCTGCATGCGATGAGCGAGGAATTGTCGACCCTGCTGCAGGCGCGCGCGGTGGCGCGCCGCTCGGTCCGGTCCGGGCAGGTCACGATGATCGGGCGCGAGGACAACAACCCGCTGAAATTCATGCCCACGCCGGATCAGGCCCTGAGCGCGATGTTCGGGCCGCCGCGCCCCGGCTTCCAGCGCGGCGGCGAGGCGATCCGCGCCGCCTTCGCCGACATCAAACGCCATCAATACGCCACCCATGCCGCGATCCAGCCGGCGTTGGCGCGGCTGCTCGAGGATCTGGCCCCCGAGACCATCGAGGCCCGCGTCAAGTCCTCGGGGCTGCTGCAGAACCGCCGCGCCAAGGCCTGGGACGTCTTTGTCGAACGCTGGGACGCCAAGGCGCAGTCGCACGAGAACGGCATGCTCGACGTGTTCCTCGCGTATTTCGCCGAGGCCTATGACCAGCAGAACAGGCAGGGCTGAGGGCCCCGCGCGCCCCGAAGGCCGGCGGGTCGGGGGCATCGGGTCGGGGGTATGGCGTGGGTGCCGGACCGTGACGAGAGGGCCCTGCACGCTTCAAGGTTGTCAAATCGCGCGGCCATGGTAGCGTGAGGTGTCGTTGCCATTTGCACGTGTTCAAATCTTGCCGAAGGAATTTGCCGATGCCTCTCCGGTCTGCCTGCCTTGCCCTGTCGAGTGCTGCCATTCTGGCTGTCAGTCTCGCCCTGACCCCCGCCCTTGCCCAACAACAAGAGGACGGCGTCTTCGATCTCGAGCTCAACAATACCGAGGCGGTCGATGGCGGCTGCCGGCTGACCTTCGTGGCCAGGAACGGCACCGGGACGGCGCTTGAACAGACCTCCTATGACGTGGCGGTGTTCGACGATACCGGGGCCGTCTCGGACCGGCTGATCCTCGAGTTCGGGCGGCTCGCGCCCGACAAGACGCGCGTCGTGCAGTTCCTGCTCAGCCGCGGCTGCGCGCAGGTGTCGCGGCTGCTGCTCAACGGGGCCGAGGAATGCGTGACCAGCGACGGCGCGGAGTCGCGGATCTGCATGGATGCGCTGCAGGGCTCCTCGCGCACGGAGATCGAATTCGGCACCTGACCGTCACAGGTCGCGAAACAGGCCCAAGAACAGGCCCCGGAACAGGCCCTGACACAGCAATGGATGCGCCATGCCCCGTTTCCCCATAGAGGATATCAGCACGCTCGGCTGGGGGGTTCTCGGCGCTCTGGCCCTGCTGTCGATCTTCGCCGCCACGGTCGTGCTGGCCAAGCTGATACAGTTCCGCCGCGCCCGGCTGGGGCGCGCGGCACCCGCCCGGCTGGCCGTGCAGCACTGGCAAGCCGGCGATCACGGCGCGGCGCGGACCGCGGTGCAGGACGCGGCCGGCCTGCGGGCCGCCCTGCTGCAGACCCTGTTCGGGGCCCTCTCGGCGCGCCCCGACGATCCGGCCGGCGCGCAGGCCCGGGCCACGCAACGCGCGACCGAGGATCTGGCGGCGCTCGAACGCAACATGCGCGGCCTCGAGGCCGTGGTGCAGGCCGCCCCGATGCTGGGGCTTCTGGGCACGGTGATCGGCATGATCGAGGCCTTCGGGCGGCTCGCGCAAAGCACCGGGGCCGCGGATCCGGCGGAACTGGCCGGCGGGATCTGGACCGCGCTGATCACCACCGCCGTCGGGCTGTCGATCGCGATCGTGTTCTATTTCCTGTCGCTCTGGCTGGATGGCCGGATCGCGGCTGAACGCGCCGCGCTGGAAAGCCTGCTGGCCCGGGTGCTGCAGGCCGACGCGGGCGCCCCGGCCCGGATGGCGGGGGGCGGGTGACATGGCGGATCCCGCCCCGATCGGGCTGGCAGCGGGGCAGATGGGCCCTGCCGGTCTCGGCGCGGGGGCGCTGACGGGATATCTGCCGGACCCCGATCGTGCCGGGGCCCGGCGCGGGTTTTCGCTGATGCCGCTGGCCGATGTCATGTTCCAGCTTCTGATCTTCTTCATGCTGTCGAGCAGCCTCGCGCCCTATGCGCTGCTGTCGCTCACCGCGCCCGCGCGCACCCCGGCCGAGGCCCGGGAAAGCCCGCGCCCCGCACAGGAGCGCCCCGATCCCGCCACCGCTGCGCAGGTGATCTGGCATCTCGAGCGCGGGACGGTGCGCGCCGGCTCGAACCGCATCCGGCTGGCCGTCCTGCCCGCCGCGCTTGCCGAACTGCGCGAGGACGGGATCGACGATATCGTCGTCTTCGTGTCGGACGCGGCGCGCGCCCAGGACATCGCCGGTCTTCTGGAGCCGGTGACCCGGGCGGGGTTTGCGCGGCTGCAACTGATCGGGCGCTGAAGATGGTGCCGCACCTGCCCCGCCCCGCCCGCCGGTTCCGGCCGGAATTTTCGCTGGCGATGGTGAATGTGGTGCTTTTGCTGCTGCTCTATTTCCTCGTGGCCGGTGATCCCGCCGAGCAGACCGAGCGCGCCATCATGCCACCGAGCACCCGCGATCTGCCGCTCGAAGGGTTGCCGCGCCCCCTGCTGAGCCTGCTGCCCGAGGGGGCGCTGGTCCTTGACGGGGTGCCTGTCACCCGTGCTGCGCTGCTGGCGCGGGTCGCGGCCGGAGACCTGCCACGGCTGCACATCCTGACATCGCGCAGCCATCCGGCGCGCGCCCTGCTGGCGCTGACCGGCGATCTGGCCGCCGCCGGGGCCGAGGCGAAACTGATCACCCTGCGCAACCGCGCCGATGCGGGGGGGCCGTGACCGGCGCGGCGCGATATCCGCCGGACCCGGACCCGGCCCCGGGTCCGGTCACGGGACCGGCGGGTTGGATCGTCGCGGCGGGGGTGTCGGTCTCGCTGCACATTCTCGCGGTGACCGGTCTGGGTCTCGGCCTGCTCGGCCAGCCGCAGGCCCCGTCCGCCTCCGGCACCGGGCTGGTCATCAAGACCCTGCCCCCGGTCACCGGCAGCGCCCCGACCCTGAGCCGTCCCGACCTCGCCCGGGCGGCCGCGCGCCAGGCCGACAGCCCGGCGCGCGACCGGCTGACAGCCCTCGAGGAGGATCCGTCCGGCCCCGCCCCGGAGGCCCCGCAGGCGCGGGCCGCCCGCCTCGCGGCGGGTTCCGAGGCGCGCCCGGCGGATATCCGCAGGGCGAGCCCCACTATGCGCCCGACGGCCACGCGCCCGGCGCAAGTGCCCACGATGCGCCCCATGGCAATGCGCCCGTCGCAAGCGCGCCCGGCGGAGGTTCCGACACTGCAGCCGACCGCGCCATCATCGCGCCCCGACACGACGCAGGCCCGGCGCGTCGTCCCGGTGCAGGCCGACCCGACCGAGGCGGCCCGCGACAGCCCCGCACCGGCCCAAGCCGCGGACGATCTCGCGCCGCGCCGCCTCGCCCCGAGCGAGGCCCCCGAGCGCGCCCATACCCCAGCCAGCACCCCCGTTCGCACCCCTGTTCGCGCAGAGCGCCCGCGGGCGGAGGCCCCCCGCGCCGACAGCCATGCCGACAGTCACGCGGACAGTGGCGCCGAGACGCGCGCGGACCCGTCCCGGGCGACCCGCCCGGCGCGGTCAGAGCCGGCCCGCCGTGTGCAACCCGAGGCGGCGCGCCGGCTGTCGCCCGCAGCAACCACCGCAACCACCCGGATCACCGAGGCCGCCCAGGCCACCAGGCCCACACCGCCGCCGGCCAGCATCCTGGCCCCGACCCGGAGGCTGGCCACGGCAACGCGGCCCCGGCGCGGGACCGCGCCCGTGCCGCAAGACACCCGCGATCCGGCCAGCCGGGCGCGCCGGGACGGGCCGGACCGGCGGCTGTCGGACCGTCAGGCCGCCCCGGCGGCGTCCGCCGAGCCAGGGATCGCGGCGGCCCTCGCTGCGCTGCAATCGCTGGCCGGGACCCCCTGTCACACGGCCCAGCCCCTGACACGGGCCGGTGCGGCGCCGGCGATCGCGATTTTCGGGACCGACAGGGCGCGGCTCTCGGAGGCGGGCCGGAGCGGCGGCGCGCCCGATCCAGACAGGCCCGATCCAGACAGGCCTGATTCAGACTGGCCCGACACGGCCTCCCGGCCGGTCACACAGGCGCAATGTCCGGCTCTGGATTTCATCCGCGGGGCCGGGGATGATCCGACGAAGGGGATCAGCCTCGATCTGTGGTCTGCGACCGCCGGCGACCGGCAGCCCCTGACCGGGGTCATCGGTCATGACGGCCCGCCCGCGCTGCATCTGCTGCTGATCGACACGGCGGGGCAGGTGCATGATCTGAAAAGCTTCCTGTCCGAGGTCCCGGGTGGCAGCCAGTTCTCGGTGAGGGTGGCCGGTGCGGGCGGGGCGACCGGTGCGGGCGATCATCACCAGTTGCTGCTGGCGATCGCGGCCCCGGTCGCGCTGGCGCTGCCGAACGGGCAGGTATCACGGGGACAGACAGCCCCGGCCGGGCCGTTCTTCGAAGCCCTGCAGGAGGCGCTCGTCCGCGAAGGGATCACCCCGGATCTGGCCCTCGCGGGCTTTGTGTTTGAATAAGTCGCGGGGGATCATGCCGGTGTCGAGAGGCGTTGCGCACCGCCGCCCCGTCAGCGGACATCTCAGCGGACATCTTATCGCACCAGGCGTTCGGTGTGCAGATATCCCAGATCGGGGCCCACCCATTGCCGGGATTTCCAGGCAAGGCCATCCGGCCCGCGCCAGTGGGTATTGGTGAACTCGAGATCGGGATCGCTGCAGCTTTCCGTGATCCGGGTCACCGCGTGGCGCGCGCCGAGGATCTCGATCACCTCGCGGTCGCGGCCGCTCACGCGGCAGAAGA
>Ga0307974_1000227_pt1 | contig 32501 bp, 35 predicted proteins | sample OrgLakmetagen784_FD_201812 | JGI IMG/M metagenome (GOLD analysis project Ga0307974, IMG submission 201812) | Saline water microbial communities from Organic Lake, Antarctica - #784 | ecosystem: Environmental > Aquatic > Non-marine Saline and Alkaline > Saline | place: Antarctica: Organic Lake... | reverse complement strand
TGAATTCTAAAAGCGATAACACCGAGTTTTTACTGATGGAAGGAGTGGATTGAATATCATATCTCTCTACCACTTTGCCTTTAAGATTGAGCTTTAATACGCCAAGGCTTTTAGTGCCAACCCAGATGATGTTGGGGTCAGCTTTACTCTGAAAAAGCGTTTTGATGATATCATCAACTTCAGGTTTAGTCTTAAAAACAGGAGCAAAAAGTTTGGTTTCAGAATCAACACGAATTAATTTTGACAACATATACCCCATCAATAATGTACCATCATTTAATTGAATAATTGGATTCGGTTTCGTCTCATTTATAAATGGACTAAATTCGTCGTGAAGAATTAATCTATTGGTATTAAAATCGATTTCAATTAGGTAATTAGTAACTGTATACGCTTTATTAGATATCGTATCTGAAACAAAAAAACGTGCATCTTTTAATCTTTCGTAAGCATTTGGTATTGGCAATATAGTTGCACTGCCTGAAGGATTAATTCTGTATAATTGATTTTCAGTTTCGCACATAGCAGCTACATCTCCACTCCTTAGAGGGAAAATACTTCTAAAACTTAGCCCCCAATCCTCTGCGTTATTGTGGGCTAGCTTTTCGAAATTTTGAGGTTCCAACATTACCTTTACAAGTCCATTATTGGTGCCCAACCATAAAAGATTAGATAGGTCTACATAAATATGATTAATGTGAGAAAAGTCTATAATTTTTGCAATTTCAGAAGTGTAATCAAAGATATTTCCTGAAGTATTCAAATAAAATAATTCTTTTTCTCCTGTGAACCAGATGCCACCATCTTTATCTTCAACTGCGTTATAGAAAACGCCTTCGTGTGTTATGAGTTGGTGACTAAATTCTAAATTTTGATAAACCCCAACACCTTTCTGGCTTTCTGAAAAGTAATAATGTTGATTTTTAGCATTAAAGAAAGATTTCCCATAATGAATTGTATATCCATACCAGTTGTAAGTATCTAAAATTTTGCTTTTTACAACATGGCCTTCCTGATTGATGACTGTCAACCCATGATTGATGGTTGTCCAACAAATAGTATTGGTTCCTGAAACCGTAACAGAAGTAAATCCAGTACTTTCCCGCTCTAATGATTTAATTAAGCGAAAAGTCTTTCCATCATATTTGATGAGGTGCTGTGCTTTTTTATTTTTGGGATTAGGATCGTCTGTAACAATCCACAAATTGTTTTTTTTATCAAAGACCATATCCAATACTTCACCCTTCATTGCTTTTTCAAGACCTTCAATGGATTTCAATTTTTCGGTCTCTAGATTTAAAGCAAACAATTTATGATTAGCAATAAACCAAAGTGTATGACCTGAACTTTGATATTCTAATTTCAGTATCTCTTCAAAGGGAATAAAGTAGGGATTATTTTTACCGCTATTAAAAAGCTTGAATGTATTCCCATCATATTTTGCGAGGCCCTGACTCGTGCCAAACCACATAAATCCTTTTGCATCTTGAGCAATGCTATTGACGTGTCTGAAATTTAATCCAGAATCTGTCGTAAGCTTTTCTATTTGGATGGAGTTTTGAGCTGAAATTGGGATGGCAAGACAAAACAGGCAAGAAACTAAAACCCTAAATAAAGCCCTGACTATCAAAGTAGTAAGATTTATATTATCAAATGTATAACATTTCTATAACACCATATCAATATGTGGTTGACAGCTGCTAGAATCTTACTTTAATTGCTTTAATTCTATTGTTCTGAATTACAATCGATTAAAACTCAATTTTATGAAAGCATTTACAAATTATGTGTTTTGCATTCTATGGAGTTCTACTTTGTTTGGTCTAATCCTGTATTTCATCTATTTGGTCTTTAATATTCCAATTTGGATGGATGTTTACAATGATTTTGTACTTATCCACCAAGTGCCAACTGATGGTTCGTATGCAGGTTGGTAAACATTTAATGGTATTCCAAACCTAGATTTCGAGTTTTATAAAATTACACATTCACCTTTACCTTTACTAGTTTATTTGCCTGAGCTAATAATTTCTGAATCTAAGGAATTATCAGCTGAGAGTTTTTTTAATTATAAATCATCTAATTTTTTTGTGAATAACATAAGTCGATCAAGCTTAATCATCTTTTTATAAAAAATTACTTTAATAATAACATTTTATTAACAACCACATCAATATGTGATTGACAGCTCTTCAAATCTTATCTACTTTGCTTTAAACTTTTAAAACAACAAACGATGAAAAAATTACTGATTATTTTATTGGTCTTACCACTTATGGCTTTTGCGCAAGAGGTAGAAGAACGTATTATGACCATGACGCAATTCAAAATTAAGCAAGGTCATACTTCCCAGTTTAAAGACGGGGTTAAGAAATATAAAGAATGTTACACAGCGGACCAGGGAGAAAATGAATGGAATTTCTGGTCTAGAATGCAGGGCGAAGGGACTGTATATGGAGTTACAGGATTTATGGACAAATGGGCAGAAATGGATGAAACCGATGAAGCCGGAAAAGATTGTTATTCTATTGTCATGAATTTCATAATGCCCCATGTAGAAACAATAACTAATGACATGGCCAAGACATTACCAGATTGGAGCAGAAAAAATGCCCCCACAGCACAGGCTAAACTGGCTTGGGTTACTTATTATAAAGTAGATAACGGAGGTAATTTTTCTGATGTCATAAAAGAAGTTACCTCTACAATGAAAGAGGTTGAGGGAGATTCTAGAGCATACTGGTATAGTGTTATTGGTGGGGATATAGATAATGCAGATTATATGGTGTCTTCTACTTATAATAGCTATGCAGAATTGGATGTTAAAAGGGATACTCCTTACGAAATGTACGTTAAAGCAAGAGGCGAAGACAAGGCCAAAGAAATATCTGATATATGGGAGTCTGCTGGGGTTAAGTCATGGTCTTACATATGGGAACACCAACCGGAACTATCTAACTAATCTTTATGAATGTTTTGATTAGCCAAAAGCCAGATAAGTCTTAAAAGAACTTATCTGACCTTTTTGATTTTAATCATAGGAATATTTGATAATAAATTAAAATAAACACCGAATTAAGTAACCTTTAAAACACTTTATATCATGAAAACAATTGACAAAATTTTTAAAACACTACTTATACTACTAGTCAGCACGGCATTTTTGAGTGCGCAAAACGTCCAACACTACAGAGTTCATGTAGATCACGTATACCCCTCAAATTCAGAAGCCTACGAAAAAATTTCCGAAAGACTGGCAAACCTGGCCGAAGAAAATCAGGAAGAAGACAGTTGGAATGTTTTATGGACCAACGACAACAAGGTGTTCAGCATCACTCCTGTAAGCGGCTGGGAAGATTTAGGCAAAGAATTTCTGCCTAAAACAAGGGCAAAAATAGGTGATGAAAAATTTGGTGAAATCTTTCAGGAATTTGATAAGCACTATGACGACCACCAAGATTACATCATTACGCTTAGCAACAATCATTCCTATATGCCTGACGGAATGACCACCACACCGGCAGGGAAAAACTACAGAAAAAATATGGTGATGTTTCACAAGGCAAGAGACCAAGAAAAAGTAGCTGAAATTGCAGAAAAATTCAAGAACCTTTATACTGAAAAAGGATCAAAGTCCCACTACCGCGTTTATTTCAGCGGTTTTGGAAATGAAGAATCTTACATAATGGTTGCAAGTGCTGCTTCAAGTGCTATGGAATTTGAAAAACAAGCCGAAGAGAACAGAAAACTCTTGGGTAAGGATTCAAAAAAATTATGGGATGAATTAATGCAATATGTTACCAAAATCGAATACACCGAAGGAAATATGATGCCAGCCCTTTCCTATGTTCCGACTAAATAAAGAGAGATGATTCCTTTAAAAATATATGTATTACTGTTTGCTGCTGCACTCCTTTTACCCAAGGGAGTGCAGGCGCAACTAACAAAAAATGAAAGGACCATGAAACACATATATGAAATGGTTCAAAAAAACAGCACCACTTCTGGAGAGATAAAAGCTCTCACACCCAAGGTAAAGTGGGACAAATTCAAAAACGATCAAGAGATCGATGAAAGATACACCATTACTTTCATAGCAATTATGAAGAACAAATGGCATAGCCTCGAATTTAATGATCTCGCCTTCCTGAGTGAAAGAAACAACACGGTTATAGTTAGCGGTAAGGTCTCAGGGAAAGAGCCCGCAGAATGTGAATATATAAGCAACACCTTTAAACATTCCTGGACTTTACAGGATGAGAAAATTATTGGTTTTTCAGAACACTAGTTTTAAAATAAAAAGGCTAATAATAATAAGACTTGGAATGGTCCAACTGGCATTATGTAATCATCAAGAACAATGCTATATCCGGTAATCATAGTAAGTCAAGGCCTGTGAAAACGAAAAGATGAAGCCATAGCATCACATCATTAAGACACGGAAAAATTACCAATAATGTAGTCAAAAAAAAGTATCCATTGCTCAGGTTATATAAACAAAGAAGATGCAGCAATGTTCTCCTGGGTTGTAGAAGATGAAGAGTAAGAAATGGTAGTGAATATGTCATTCCTTTTCTCCGCAATGCACAATTTGTTGACAGAATAATGCTGAAATAGATACGAATTCACTCAAAGTTGAACGAGAAGATTAAGATACTGAAAGTGAAATTACTGCTAAATATGAAGACTCTTAAAAGAAGACTTTCATGAGCACTAGGCTAAATTCAAAATGAGATCAAATGGAAACATCACAATCAAAACCCGAATATTTTTTACTCCGTCCAGAAATTGAAAAAGCTTATGGGTATTCACATGCGGTTAAAATTGGGAACCATATTAAAATTTCTGGGGCTGTGAGCATGGATGATGAGGGTAATCCAACTGCGGTTGGAGACTTCCTACAGCAGATGAAAAACTGTTACACTGATTTAGACAACATTCTGAAACATTTCAATTGCACGTTTGATGATGTGGTGAAAGAAGATGTATTCACCACCAATATGCCTTTGTTTTTAGAACACGCGGGCTATCGAACTGAAATTTATAAAACTCATTTCCCTACGGGTTCCTGGCTGGGTGTAAAAGAACTGGCCCTGCCTGAATTACTGATTGAAATTGAGTTGGACGTGTATAAAGTATAAAAATCAATTAAAAAAATAATTATGGAATTGAAAGTTATTGGCTTTGGTCTAGGCAGAACAGGAACCTATTCACTAAAAACAGCCTTGGGACAACTACAACTCGGTCCTTGTCACCACATGGAGCTCGTGGCTCAAAACATGCCTGTTCACGTGCCATTATGGAATGAGGTGTTGAAGAATCCTACCAACTTTAAAGCAGTCTATAAAGATATGCAGAGCGCAGTTGATTGGCCCACCGCAGCCTTTTACAAAAAACTGTACAAGCATTATCGAAATGCTAAGTTTATTTTAACTCACCGCAGCAAAGAGTCATGGGCAGAAAGCTTTGGATCCACGATCTACAAGTTGCTTAGCGACCGTAAAAATGCACCTGCACCTATGCAGGAATGGCTCAATATGGCGGTGAAGGTGATTGAAAAATCGGGTTTTTCAATGGGCCTTGATTACGACGAACTAGCTGAAAGATATGAAGCACATAATAAAGCGGTTCGGCAGTTAATTCCAGCAGAGCAACTATTGGTATATCAGGTAAAGGAAGGATGGGAACCTTTGTGCAAGTTTCTAAATGTAGAAACACCCTCAACGGAATTTCCCCACACCAATAACAGGGAGGAATTCTGGGATATAGTGAAAGGCGCCACCGAACCAAATGCTTGATACTGCGAAATAATAGAAAGTTATAAAAATCTTTACCACCATCACCTAAAAATTGACATTACCTGAGTTACAAATTGAAATTGAACTTTATAAAAAAAATAAACATATGAAAGTATCAGCATTTGCAGCCAAAGGACCACACGAAAAATTAGAAGCCTTCTCTTACGAAATGGGAGCGCTCGGCGCAGAACAAGTCGATGTGAAAGTCCTCAATTGTGGCATTTGCCATTCAGACCTCAGCATGATGAACAACGACTGGGGAATGACCACCTACCCTATCGTTCCCGGGCATGAAGTGGTCGGTGAAGTAATAGCTGCTGGTAATGCAGTTAAAAACATAAAAGTTGGAGACAAAGTAGGAGTTGGCTGGTATTCTGCTTCCTGTATGTCATGTCACGAGTGTATGGATGGGTCCCACCACCTCTGCTCCAGTGTAGAGTTCACCATCGGGGGTCGACATGGTGGTTTTGCAGATTATGTGCGCAGTCACTGGTCGTGGACCATCCCCTTACCCGAAGGAATCAATCTGGCAAAAGCAGGACCTCTGCTTTGCGGAGGCATCACAGTCTTTAATCCTATTATGATTGCAGGGGTAAAAGCCACCGATAAGGTAGGGGTTATAGGAATTGGAGGTTTAGGTCATATGGCGCTCAAGTTTCTCAATAAATGGGGATGTGAAATCGTCGCTTTTAGCTCTAGTCCAAGTAAAAAAGAATCTATTTTGGCCATGGGAGCAACCCAGGTGATAGATTCAACTAAACCAGAAGAATTGGAGAAAATCGCTGGCACTTTAAATTTTATTCTAAATACGACCAACGTCACCTTGGATTGGAATGCCTATTTAGTGGCGCTGGCTCCAAAAGGCAAATTTCACAATGTTGGAGCAGTCTTGGAGCCTATGGCTATTCCGGCTTTTACTTTAATTATGGGAGAAAAATCAGTTACTGGTAGTCCACTCGGTAGTCCTGCATTGACCAAAACCATGCTAGAATTTTGTGTACGCCATGATATCTACCCCATTACAGAAGAGTTCCCCATGGCAAAAGTGAATGAAGCTTTAGAACATTTAAAGTCAGGGAAAGCCCGTTACAGGATTGTATTGAAAAACTAATAACCTGGTTAGTATAATGAATCAAAAAGACATTGGAAATATGGATTTACAAATCAAAGGAAAAAATGCCGTCATTACAGGAGGTAGCAAGGGCATCGGCAGAAGTATTGCTTTGCATCTTGCCGAAGAAGGAGTTAATGTCGCTATTTGTGCCCGTGGTAAAGACGCCTTAAAAAAGACTGAAAAAGAATTGCTTAAAAAAGGCGTAAAAGTGATTGCACTCAAATGCGATATTGGAAACACCAAGCAATTAGACACCTTCCTTGATAAAGTAAAAGACCAATTCGGAAACATCGATATTTTGGTGAATAATGTTTCAGCCTTGAGTTTAGGAGATGACTATAGAGACTGGGAAACTTCCATCAATGTAGATCTTTTAGGTAGCGTTAAAGCAACCAGAAAAGTCATTCCCTGGATGCTTGATGCCGGCCAAGGTAGCATTCTGTTTATTTCATCAGGTTCCGGTCTGGAGGCAGGCTCGCCGCCAGCTTATGCTGCCGTAAAAGCAGCGCTTATCAGTTATTCTAAAACCATGGCTATTCAATTGGCGCCAAAGAACATAAGGGTAAATACTCTCGCTCCGGGATCAGTAGAGTTTCCAGATGGATTGTGGGAATTAACTAAAACCCAAAACCCACCTTTTTATAACAAGATACTTAACACAATTCCGTCAGGAAGATTAGGCAAACCAGATGAAGTAGGCAAAGTTGCCACATTCATAGTGTCGCCTTGTGCCAGTTGGGTGACAGGCACTTGTCTTGCTGTAGATGGTGGTCAACACAAAGCGAATTTATAAAATATTCTAACCTCAAAAACCAGTAAAAATGAAAACAATGAAAAAACAATTACCTGTATTATTAATGCTTTTGGTCTTCATTACTTCCTGCAACCAAGACAAAAGATATACTCAACAATCCGCGGAAATAGCCACTTATAAGAAAGTGATCAGTGCCTATGAAAATCAAGATTGGAAAGAATTTGCCACGCATTACGCCGATACGGCAATGATTTATAACAATAAAACAAAAGATAAAGGTCAAAGCGTAATACAATTCATCGAAACCAATAAACAAGATGCTACACTATTTTCATCATGGAAGTACGTAGATGAAGATTCAGAGTATGAAATGGTAGTGACCGACAAAGGTGAAACTTGGGTGAATTTCTGGGGTTTATGGCAAGGCGAGCTGAAAGCTAATGGACAAACTTATGATATCCCGTCTCACATGACGGTTCAATTTGTTGATGGTAAAATTGTAAAAGAACATGGCTACTGGGACATTTCAGAACTGATGACCAGTCCACACAATGTTGCCGTGATCGACAGTCTCTACAAAGCCTTTGCTGCTGGTGATGTTCCCGCCGTAATTGGAGCTATGGATGCCAACATCGTTTGGAACGAGGCCGAAGGCAATCCCTACGCAGATAACAACCCATACATTGGCCCGGATGCGGTTTTAAATGGAGTTTTTGGCAGAGTGCTAGCCGATCACGCCTACTTCACTTTAGAAGATATCGAGTTGCACAATATGAACAATAACAAAGTGCTGGCAACCCTACGTTACGATGCCAAACACAAGACAATTGGCAAAGCTTATAACGCTCAGGTCGCTCATTTATGGACCTTAGAAAATGGGAAAATTACTGCTTTTCAGCAGTTTGTTGATACGAAGAAGCTCAATGATGCCATGACTAAGTAGTAATATTAAACAACTTAGAATTCATGATTCAAAATGAAACCGAATTAAAATTCTTGATGTGAAATGCCTGAAAAACAGTCTAAAAATGCAGGTCTTATAATTACACTATGGTCCAAAAGTGACCATTAATGGTCTGGATAATTTGAAAGGTGTCTTCCAAATGAAGAGATACAGTATATCAATTAAGATCAATTCAATTCTTGTTATAGCTCTAAACCAAATACTAGGACAACCAAAGGTCGAGAGCGTACCAGAATACATCAGATGTGTCTGGGAAGTTTGAATGCCAAAGTCACCTAGGATGTCGTAAAAGAAATCTTAGCTATCAAAGTCAGAAAAAAAGTATTTAAATCCACGTTGAGATATCATGTGAAACCTGAAGATTTTTCCAACAGAAATCTTTCACTTTCAATTACCGGTGACTATGCAAGCTTTAGAAAAAGTATTAAACAAATGCCCGCTTTTCAAATGTCTTCAAGAGGAAGACAGCGGGGAACTTCTGTCGCTGTTTCATGAAAAGAAATGGACAAAAAACACTTGTATTCTGAATTCTGAAAATCTTTCTCTCCAGGCTTACATCATACTTAAAGGAAGAGTAAAAATGTATCAGGTAGCAGCTGAGAACGGAAAAGAGATTACATTATTATTACTTCAACAAGGGGATATTTTTGATCTTTTATGTTTGTTTGACAACCAAGAACATGAAATTTTTTATGAGTGCCTGGATGAAGTAAAGGTTCTTACTATCCCCATGGAGCGTCTAAGGCAATGGCTGAAAGATCATCCTGCACAATATGCGCAGCTACTACCCTATGCAGGAAGACAAATGCGGTTGCTGGAGTCATACGTTTCTGATATTAGTTTTACAGATGTTTCAACCCGATTGTTAAAACTCCTAGTACGCAATCTTGATGACTCTTCTAATCTTAAACTTATTAATGATCTTCCGGATAAAGAAATAGCCAAGCTGATAGGCTCAACAGGAGCTGTAGTAAACCGGCATCTCCAAACACTAAAAAGGGGAGGTTGCCTTAAAACTTCACGTAACAGTCTTGAAATAAGCGATATAAAATTATTACTTAGGTTGCTAGAAATGGCGAAGAAAAACAGCCACTCTTAATTTAAATAGAACAATATCCGAAGACTTTAACATATTAATTAAGTCTTGTTCTACCCCGGTAGAATTCATCGCAGATTGCTCATATTATCTTTAAGTATTATTAATCTTAATACTTGTTAATCATGAAAAATGTAATGTTTTATTTATTTATGGTGAGCTTCCTGTTTATAGGACAAGCTCAGGAACTCAAACAGCTGGAAAAAAATTCTTTATTGCTGAAATCACTTAGACAGGGTTACTCTGCCTATTTACAAGAAACATATCCTGACGAGTTCCGGAAGGATCCAATTAAATTTTTAACATCACATGTAGACATACCAGAATTTATAGACGAATTAAAAGAACAGGGCGATGGTATTTATACAATATCCTGTAAAAGCAAAAAAGGTAGTTTGATTGTCAGGTTTAATGAAAACGGCGAAATTATCAAAGCTGTTCAAAGATTTAAAGATATTCCTATACCTCACTCTATTATTGCTGATATATACAGAGATCACAAGGGCTGGGAAGTCACCAATGTCGTCTATAGATGCATCAGTAAAAAAGACAAGCCAAACAAGCAGAGCTTTGTGGTCAAATTAAAAAAAAATAACAAGAAGAAAAAACTAAGAATCAGTCCCTCATTAGATACAAGACTTAGCAAAGTCTAAATCCAAAGATCATGAAGTCTAAAACGATAAAAGATTAAGCCGCTTTACTATATGTAAGCGGCTTAATTATTTGAAACACTTTACACCAATAAGCGAAAAATTTACTATTGAAGACAAGAACTTTTGATGGAACATATTTACACCAAACACTTTTTGCGAAAACCTCTTGAAAATGGCCTCATTTTATGCCGAAGATAGATCGCTAAATGTGAGTAATGGCAAACAGCAAAATTGCTTGAGTAGTTATAACTAGTAGAATAATCAATTGCTTTCATATTCAAATATTAAAACTTTTTTACTTCATTACTTAGCTTTCTTATCATGCTGTCAGGAAGAGGATAGAAACAAAAATCCAGGGAATCTAAACTATATTGACAAAACCAATAAAGATCCAACGACTTATATATCAATTATTTATAAACTATATTTATCAGAGTCATTAGGTATGTAATTAACAAATAACTCTACAAAGTCTCGTTTAAGTTAAATAGATGAAAGCAACCACCCAAAGAATACAGTCTTTAGACTTTCTAAAAGGTTTTGTCATTATTCTTATGGCTTTAGACCATGTGAGGGATTTTGTTCATAAAGACACCTTCTTTTTTGATCCTACGGATATCGACCAAACTAATTTTGGCTTATTTTTTACTCGTTTTATTACGCACTTTTGCGCTCCTGTTTTTGTCTTACTGGCAGGAACCTCAGCTTTTTTTGTTCAGCAAAGAATAACCAAAAATGAGTTGAGTCAGTGGCTGGTTAAACGTGGCTTATGGTTGATCGTGGTAGAAATTATCATTGTGACGTTTGGTTGGCGATTTCAGTTCAATTTTGATAGCATCCTTTTCCAGGTTATCTGGTTATTAGGCATCTCTATGGTGTTTTTGGCCTTGTTTATTCATGTTCAAAAAAAGTTAATGATTGTTCTCTGTCTGATTGTGATTTTTGGTCACAATGCTTTGGATAGTTTTACGGCGGATTCGTTTACGGGTCTTTGGACACTTTTGCATGTGCAGGGTCCAATTCAAATATCAAAGAGCATTACCGTTCTAAACGCTTACCCCCTTATCCCATGGATTTTTGTAATGCCACTAGGTTATCATCTTGGAAGGTTATATTCAAAACAATATGATGACTTAGTTAGGCGACAGTTATTAATCACCATAGGCTTAACCTCCATTGTCATCTTTTTTGTCATAAGAGGGAGCAATGTCTACGGTAATTTAACGCCCTGGATCTATTATGATGAATTCAACAAAACGTTAATGTCATTCTTTAACGTCACCAAATACCCGCCTTCATTGCTCTATTTACTCATCACCCTTGGGCCATCGTTAATTCTACTGGCATGGGCAGAACATTTTAAAGGGAAGCTTTATAATCTAATTGTGTTATTTGGTAAAGTACCTTTGTTCTTCTACATCGTACACATTTATTACATCCATGCATTGGCAATGCTAGTCGCTTATGTTACAGGCTACGATCCATCGCTTCTGATTTCTGAAATTTTTATCATTTTCGAAACAGACCTTCAGGGCTATGGCCTTTCTTTGGTTGGGGTGTATCTGATGTGGGTTTTTGTAGTAGCTACCCTGTACCCGGTATGCGTCTGGTACTGGAATTATAAGAGAACCCACCGGCATTACTGGTGGTTGAGTTATTTATAAATAAAATTAATATTTAAAATCGAATTCAATATGAAAACAAACATCATCTACCCCGTCATTATTTCACTCTTACTGATGAGTTGCGTTGACAAAGCAGAAAAATCAATTGAAGCTGAAAATCTTGAAAAATCTAGTTATTTGGATTATTCGAACAAAGCTGACCAAGCAACCGGTGGCATCAATATGATTCCTATTGAAACTGAAATAGGCACTTTTAACGTCTATACCAAACGCATGGGCAACAGTCCAACAATGCGAGTCCTTTTGCTTCACGGTGGACCAGGTGGAACCCATGAAGAATTTGGAAATTTTGAAGGTTATCTGCCAAATGAAGAGATAGAATATATTTACTATGATCAGCTTGATTCCTACTATAGCGACAAGCCTAATGATCCTTTACTCTGGACTACAGAGCATTTTGTGGAAGAAGTAGAGCAAGTGCGTAAAGCTTTAAACCTCAACAAAGACAATTTCTACTTATTAGGTCAATCTTGGGGTGGTATTTTGGCTATGGAATACGCCCTGAAATATCAGGAAAATTTAAAAGGACTCATCGTTTCTAATATGGTGGCAAGTGTTCCAGAATACAACAAATATGCTCAAGAGATTTTAGCTCCACAATTACCTGACGATGTTTTAAAGGAAATCCAAGCCATAGAAGCTAATAAAGATTACGCCAATCCGAGGTATGAAGAACTCTTGATGGAACATTTTTATACCGAACATATTTTGCGTAAACCTTTGGAGGAATGGCCGAAATCTATCCTACTTATGTTTGAACATCTAAACCCTGAAATTTACATCTATATGCAAGGGCCTAGTGAATTTGGCATTACAGATGATGCAACATTAAGTGATTGGGATGTTTCTGACAGACTAAAAGAAATTGAAATTCCAACCTTAATGTTAGGAGCAAAACACGACACTATGGATCCTGAATATATGAAATGGATGGCCACCGAAGTACAAAATGGTCGCAGTGTGATAACCAATGGAAGCCATGTGTCTCAATTTGATGACCCTGAAAACTATTTCTCAGGATTGATCACTTTTATAAGAGATGTAGACTCGGGGAAAATCAATTAAAGGAACACCAATAATGTATAAGAACAATAGCGGTTGGTGCCAAAATTTAAATTCCGCATTTATTGCTTTTATGCTCTAATGGCTTTTAAATGTCTGGTAAAATTTTCGAAATAAACTGATCCGGTTTTACCCTTTGGTCAGTTGCTTAAGCATTTTCTTTACGGTCTTGCTTAACAATTTTGGGGTTTTAGGTCCGCTTTGGTTGGTAATAATAGATATTCCAAGGTCATATTTTGGAAAAATGAAGAGCCAGTTTTGAGTTCCGCTGGTTCCTCCATGATGGTTATAGGACGTGCCATATTTATCGTTCCACACTCGCCAGAAGTAAGAAAGTTTAAAGGTGTTTCCCTCTTCATATAGCAACCGGTGAGATTCTGAGACTACAGGATTATTTTTATCCAGTTGTAATTTGGCGTAGAGCATCATATCTACAATTGTCATCTTAATTCCGCCTGCTGTTCCCCAAAGTGAATTGAACTGGCTTGGAGATTGAGAATCACTGTCCATCCAATAGCCAAGAGCTATTTTTTGCTTTTGAACTGAATCCAGCTTAATGCCGGTATTATTCAGGTCATACTTAGCAGATAGTCTTTCTTTTAATAACGCATCTATGGATTGCTGGTAGAGGGTTTCCAGGATGTGTCCTATCAATTCTCCTCCTGCATTGGAATAAGCATAATCTGTCCCTGGGTTTGTACTTATCGAAACCTCCTTTAACTCCTCCAGAAATTTTTTCTTATCGTAAGCCTTTTCCATTTCCAGGTATAAACCTGGTACACTTTCGTCTAATTTTTCGAAAACACCGTTCATTTCCAGTGGCAGGAACATGGGCATTCCGCTAGTGTGGGTGAGTAAATGTTTTATGGTAATGGGTTTCCCTTTATATTCCAGGTTTGGATACTGGCCTTGCAGATGTAACCTGATGTCGTCTTCCAATTTGAGTTTTCCATCGAGTACAGCTTCCGCCATCAGATAACCGACTATGGTTTTAGAAACAGACCCGATCTCGTAGATGGTCTCGTCATCTGGCAGAATGGTTTTCCTTTTTTCTACACTACCAAAGTGCTGGGTATAAGTATTTCCATCTTTATACACCCCTATGGATACAGAAGCAATGTTTCTATTGTTGATAAAAGAGCGGCCGCTTTTCTGGATCGTTTTTGAAATATTATCATTCCTGAAAGTGCCCTGAGAAAATGCTAGTTCACAACAACACATGGAAAAAAGAAAAGCGATGCCAAAAGAGTATTTCATGTTTTGATGATCAGCAAAATCAAATATTGATTGATTAATTTCTTAATTTAAAAATACACTTTAAACTAAGACGAAGTACAATCTCATTTTTAAGCATTACTTACCCAATTCTAAACTCACTTTCTGCTGAAACTCCTATTGCTTTGGATCTTAAAAGTCATTACAAAGCCTTAAGAAATGTATCTTAACTCATTATGCTAACGGAAACAAATTCAGAAGAAAAAAGGAGTAACAACTGACCAAAATGAATTTTTTACCTTTTTTTCCTCAAAGCAATCAATCCCAAAACAGGTCCTATGACCAGGACGGTATAAATAAAATTACTACTTGTCCAAACGCTCAACGTATTGAGAAGTTGAATGCTCACAATGGTTATGGCAAAACCGATACTGTTGACAATCGTGAGTGCAGTGCCTTTGATTTCGGCTGGTGCACTTTGAGCAACCAGTGTGGATAAGAGCGGCGAATCTGCTATAACAACCATCCCCCACAGCAGTAGAAACCCTATAAATAGAATTTCACTTTCGGTGCCCAACATCCATGGAGAAACCAAACAGCAAATACAGGATAGAAGCAAGGCTAAAAATGCTATCCGTTTTGTGCCGAGACCTTGCGACAAATAACCGCCCAAGACGCAGGATAATCCTCCGATAGCTATAACCAGAAATGATAATAATGAGACATTGAAGGTAATCTCCGGATGCGACGACTTGTAGGTTTGTAGTAAAATAGGCACAAAAGCCCAAAAGGCATATAACTCCCACATGTGGCCAAAATAGCCAAAAGCTGCAGCCCGAAAATTGCGATTGTGGAAGACTCTAAAAAAGGCTGAAAATTTTAAGTTACGACCTGCTTGCCGGTAGGGACCGTCTGGTACAAAAAGCAAAATCAACACGCCTCCCAAAACGGCTAATAGAGAAGTCACGATCATAACTGATTTCCAAAGAAATCCTTCTGTCATGTCTTTTAAAAGGTGAGGGAAAGCTGTCCCAAGTACTAAAGCGCCTACCAAAAAGCTAAGGGATTTACCCAAGCCTTTTTCGTAATAATCGGCTGCTATTTTCATACCTACCGGATAAATTCCCGCGAGAAAGAAACCTGTCAGAAACCTAAAGACTAATAGGCTTGACATGGTATTGTCTTCCCAAACAATAGCCAAATTGAATCCTGCGCCAAGGATTGCAGAAAAAAAGAAGACACGAGATGGTGAAAACCGGTCTGCGATACTCAATACTGCAAAAATTAAAGTCCCAACAATAAATCCTAGCTGAACGGCGGAGGTTAAATGCCCCAAAGCGCTGGACGGTAAATTGAAGTTAACAACCAGCTCGTTCATCACAGCATTACCAGCAAACCAGAGCGATGTGCAACAAAACTGAGCAAAAACTATAACGGGGAGAATGCGTTTGGAAACTTTCACGAAGTGAAGATATCAAATGAAATAGAAGGCTTACTGCTTCTTAGGTCCAATTTTAATAAAGAATATTAGACCCAGACCTACACCCATAAAAGCTCCTGCAATAAAACCTGATCCTGTAAACTCTACATCGGTTAAAGTCATGATTAATCCAATTATGAAAAGAGCTATACCTAGAATTCTATTTTGTGTAGTGGTCATCGGAAAGGTTTTATGGATTTATAAAATCCAAATTCATTAAAACTTTGATATTTATAAAATTTGAGGCTTACCGCACTTTGGTGCGGTTGGGCTTTTGTTACAATGCTTCAGTCAAAACTAGCCTAAAACATGTTGAGCCAATACTTTTTGTACATCGTAAACATTAACGCTTTTATTGAATTTTTTAGAAATACTTGGATGTTGCTCACTGGAGATCCAAATCTTCAATTCTGCTTCCAAATCAAAAGATCCGGCAGTTTCTACACTGAATCTACTTACGCTTTTGTAACCCACCGACAGGTACTCTACCTTGCGTCCTGTAAGGCCTTGCTTGTCAACCAAAATCAAGCGTTTGCTGGTAAAAATAAAAGTATCCCTTACCAGCTTAAAACCGATTTCAATGGTCTCGTTTTCGGTCAATAACTGACCGTAGTCTTTTTCTAAATCTTGTTTGCTTACCGCTCCCGCATTACCAAGCAATGATGAAAATAATCCCATATCATCGTTTTTAAAGTTAGTTATTCAATTTACTGTTTTAAATTTTCATTTGGTACAAATCAAAATCTTTTGCCCAATAGTCTTTTTCAATATGATCTATTTTAAAACCCATTTTCTCATAAAATTTAAAAACATGCTGAGAGGTTCTTACCACAATTTCCTCAATGTGAGGAATCCTGCGTAAATGATTTATTCTAAAATGCGTCAATTCTCTGCCAATGCCCTGGCCTTGAAAGTCCGGATGAATCATTCCATAGGATAAGCAAGCTGATTTTTCTTTAGATGAGAGGTTAACCCCTCCTGAACCTATGATTTGCCTGTTGCTTTCGAAAACAAAATAATCTTCTATGTCGTGATCCAGATAGTGCACAAAGCCTTTTTCTTCAGAAGCATCAAAATATTGAGGTGTATTCAATTTGAACAGTTGAATCACTTCGATTTTATCACTCCTGTTATAAGCTCTGATCACCGTTAATCTTTAGATATTACTTTTTCTTTTGTCCTCTTGTATCTTAAAGAGACTGAGATTATAAAAGCTGGCGTAATGAAAACCCCGACCAAGGTTTTGATGTCTATAAACTCATAAAATCCTAGGATAATGGATATAAATAAAAGAGCGTTTAAAATATAGAATCCTGTTTTGTTGATTTTCATTTTAGGATGTTTTTAAAAGATTTAATTAATTTTATTTCTATTAATCATGTTCTCGACTCCGCTCGAACTTGAAACATGGCTTATCTTGTTCAACGTCAAATCCTATTGCAAATGCTCAGAATAAATTGAGGTCGAGAAGCAACTTACTTTCAAAAATTAAAGAACCTTTTATCGTTAATATTCACTTTAAGGCCTTTTGAAGAGGTTCAAATTTATACTTCACCTTTTTCAAGTCTTCATCTTTTAGAGAGTTAAGATCAAGTGTTCGTTTTTCATCCTTAAAATAAAGTTCAATTTCAAAAAGCCTGATGTTGATAGAGTCAATGTCAGCAAAATCAATTGTTTCAAGTTGTTTGGTGTCTGGCAGAAAAAACCTCAACTGATGCTCATCCCATTCGATGTAGTATTTTTCATTCCTGAGGTTATAAGCGCCTAAACCTATAAAAAATAAGCCTTGAAATCCCTGCAAAAATCCGGTCCAATCCACTGAAGAGGATTCACTACCGGAATCACCTATAAATAGTTTTACTATGGCAAAAATTCCAACCAATAGGAACAAAATTCCGAAGCCTATCATCAATTTAGAAAGTATCGTTTGGGATTTAAAAGCTTTTACTCGCGTCATAATTTGGATAAAGTTTTAATTCTTTTTAAAAATAGTAAAAAGACGCATTTAAGAAATCCATCATTTTTTCTTTTTAAAGATAATTCTGGCACAAACGATCATGCTAAAACCAATTCCTATAAGTGCTCCTGAAATAAATTCAGATTTAAAGAAATCAAAAGAATTAATGATAATGCCAGTGACTAAAAGCAGGGTTCCTAAAATTCTGTTATGTGTTGGGTTCAAAGATTTATTGACTTTTTATTTCAGAGTCTAATTATTAAATGCTTTATATCTCAATTCTCCCTGATCAGTTCCAAAGTAAATCTCATCTGCGTGTCTTCATTATTGATAAAATCTTCGAAAGATTGAGATACCTTATAATCGGGGATAATCCCTCTACCGTGGATCTGATTCGACTTCACGGGGACGTCCTGTTTTAAATTCACTATTGAAAAAGAAGTGGTGAGTTTAGACTTAGGTAAGGCATAAGTTAAGGTTGTATGACCGTTGTGACCATAATAGCCGCCTGAAGTTTCTTCTCCAATTGTTATGGTGTTTTCATTACCTGCCAGCATAGCCGCAAACAAACTACCCGCTGAAGCAACTACAGGACTAATCAATAAATAGGTGTTTCCTGTAAAAGCATTTTCCTGAGGCTGCCACACATGGTGATCTTCACTGGTGTCATCTTGATAGTAAGCGCCATCTTTTTCTAAGGGGAAAATCTCCTGAAATTGTTTGTTATATCCACCTACAACAAAGGGTCTGATGAATCTCGGAATCCAAATGTCATAGTATCTAATGAGCGGTATTTTTCTAAAGCGAATCCAGGCTTCTGTGTTTTCCTGAAAATTCCGCTGAGTCAAATATGAATAGGCTAGAAGGTCATTGGGGTCATCGCCACCATTATTTAAGCGCACGTCCACAATCAAATTTTGAAGCTTATCATTTTTGATTTTACTGAAAATACTATCCAGAAAAGCGGCATACCTTTTATGCTTATCGGTAGTTTCATTTCCTATTGAAAATGAACGTAGCGTTAAAACTCCTGTTGAATCATTTACTTGTTTAAATCCGTATTTCTGATCTTCTTTTAAGTCCATATAATCAACTTGGTCATAAGGAAAAGAATGTCTTGCTCTAAATTTATTGTAATAGTCTGAATAGCTAATACTTTCAAGCATTTTGTTTTCCAGAGTGTTTGAACCGATTGCTTTGAAGGTTACGTCAAACTCTTCCTTTTGACCGTAATGCCATCTGTAATATCTTGAAAAATGAGTTCGTAATCCAATTCTTTTAGCAGTTAAATTAAAGCCATCTGTGGTGTAGTATTTATGAAGGTTCTTGACGATTTCTGCCATAGGCTCACCGTTGATTTCGATGACTTCTGCGCCCAAAGGAAGTTCGCCACCTTCAAAATTAATTCGCCAATGGCCCTCAATCCATTTGATAGGATAGGGAAAATAACCAAAGTTTTCTGCACTTAAACTTTCCCAATACTTATCTGGCAAGCCCGTATCATTGTGCAGACTGCCTTCAAAGTCTGTGAGTTGGGAAATGATGTTGTAGAAATCCAGATAAGTAGAGGAATTTTCAATTTCGTCTTCTGCCCATTGGTAAATGCTGTCGATTTGGGCTTCCGTGCGGTATTTATAAAGTCCGGAATTGGCCTGTAACCGAATCTCCTTAAATACCTCCAGGTCCTTTTTCATCTTTTCGGGTGAGAAGGGATCATCGACATGTTGTGCAAAACTTAATGAACTTGTAAGTAGGAGAAGCGGGAGGATAAGGGTTTTCAAAAAAATTGATTTCATGTGTTTGCTTTTCAAGATAAAGTTATTTAAAATCGGATACTTCCATTAGCCTTTTTTACATATTCATCATAGGTTATTATTTCTTTATCATCTATATCAACTTCATCAAGCTTTACCTCTTTAAGATTGATTTCTCTTACATAATACACACTGCCCAATTCGTGTAATTCTATAATTAAACCCGGTAGACCAAAGTAATTTTTTGGACCAAAATTCAAGTTTATATCTGTTGAAAACCAAGCTGTAACTTTTGTTTTCACACCTATTTCATTTTGTCTTATCGTTTCTGCTTTTATACAATTATACCCGCGAATCATCTTTTGTTCATTTATAATTTCCCATTCGTCATAGGATGGTTTTTCGTGGTATATAATTAGATTTTCACCCATGAAATCACCTTTATGATAAATGGACTTGTCAACTATATTAACAAAATAGATTCCTTTTGCTAATTCCTTAGTTACTTTATTACTACCATCATTATTCATCATAGTAAGCCTTTCAAAAACAGATTTACTGCCTTGAAACTTTAGACTGTAGAAATTTTTGTCTGGTGATAAAGCGTTTTGTTTTTCTTTGAATTGAGTAATAATTATACTTTTAAGGTCCGAATTATCAATTGAAGTAGTATCTATATAAAATTTTTCTACACTTTGACCGTACAAAATTTCTCCACTATTGTTTTGTGAAAGAACAACAGAGTTAATAAATAAAAGAATAAAGAGAAGGGTTGAGGTTTTTTTGGACATATATAAACTTACAATAATTATAGTTTATAAGAAACTCATGAACATTTATTTGAATTAGTAATAGAAAACATCAAAGCAAAGCATGTAAATAATTGGCTGAATCTTTAAGTCCATTTTTACGAAAGCGATCCAGGATTTCAAATTCATCAAGGTCTGGATTTGTTCTGTTGACGACAAGATCTCTAAAAGCCTTTACAGCAATGTCATTGTTTAAATCAATCGTATCAGTAATAAAATCATCTGCTGTTTTTGCTATCAACCCAAAGGTGGATAAGTAATCTCTGGGAAAATCCTTAATATTATTTGTAACAATAATGTTTGCATTGGTTTTGATGGCAGCTGCTAATACATGCCTGTCTTTTTCATCTGGAAGTTGAAGAGATTCTACTAGGGGTTCATAATTTTCTACCAAAGCATCTGGAAAAGCAAGATATGCTTTAGAGGTTCTTTTTTGAATTTCACTTTCAGGAATATTTTTCCTTCTCATAACATTTTCCCATTCTTCAAAAATATGTTGACTCCATTTTGGTGTGAAAAGATCATAAAATGCAAACCAAAAAAGCAAGTCTCTTACGTCAATGGGATAAATGACGTTGGTATCTAGAACACAGGTAAAACGTAGGCTATGAATCATATAAACCAGATTCTTCATCAGCTTTCATCATTTCTATCAATAGTCTTTTTTGCTCTATTTTCATTTTCTTTTTGTAATCGAGCACATTTTGATATTTGATTCTTCGATGTTTGCCAATTTTGGTAAACTTTATTTCTCCTTTTTCAAGTAATTTTACCAGATGTGGCCTAGAACACCCTAAAACTTCTGCAGCTGCTTGGGTTGTAATTTCTGTGGCAACTGGTACAATAGAAATTGGTTGTCCTTTACTTGTTTCTTTCAAAATTTCAAGAAGTAATTTAAGTGCGCTTACAGGAATTTTAATTTTGTCTTTAGTCTCCTCAATTTCAATTTCTGCATAATCAGAATGGATTTCTTTCAATGTGGAAGCTAAAGCGTCGTAAGATTCCATTGCTGCTTTCTGCTCTTCTTTTGAAGGTTTCTTTAATTCGTCAATACTTTTCATAATCACTTATTTATTACAAATAAACGAAATATTCGAAAACTTAATTCGTTTATTACGGATATTTTATAAGTTTTAATTAGATATCATGAAGTCATGCGCTTGAAAGAGTTTATTTTTGAAAGATAATTAGAATTTAAATCGTCTCAAATCTTAATCCCACCCATGACCCTCAAACACAACCTATATCAGCAATGCCTTCAACTGGTGGATACGCGTTACCAAAGCATTCAGCGGCAGATTGAAGATCTTCAACACAGCTTGCTTTCGGAAACCAAAAGCAGCGCTGGCGATAAGCATGAAACGGGGAGGGCGATGGTGCAGCTGGAGCGTGAAAAAGCGGGCCGACAATTGGCTGAAATCAATAAGTTAAGAACAACTCTGTCTCAAGTGAATATCGATAACACGCCTTCGCATGTGAGTTTAGGAAGTATAGTCTTTACCTCTAAAGCCAATTATTTTATAGCGGTAAGTTTGGGCGCGATAGAAGTGGATAATCAAACCTTTTACGCTATTTCACCCGGCACACCTATTGGACAATTGCTGATGGGAAAAATTATAAAAGATGAGGTCACGTTTAATGGAAATTCTTTTGTGATTGAGGAAATTGTTTAGGTAGCGCTTCGCTTGTTGAAAAAAGAGCGCTTCGCTTTTAGATCAAAGACACTTCCTCAAAAAGAAAAAACTTAATTAATAATAAAATGAATCATTCTTCCTCATGATGCGTGATTTGCTGTTTGATCAATAGCTTGACATAATGGCGGTTGCGGCGTTCTTTCTTTTCTCCAGCGCGTTTGTGCTTGCGCTTGTCTTTAACGATTTTGTCCAAATTGTCTAAATCTTCGATTTCCTTAACATCGTTGACTGAAGTTCGCTTGGCCATAATAATTTTTTATCTTCTATCGAAAATAGGAGATTACTGGATTACCAATTAAAAACTGATCGTTTATTAAGTAAAAATTAAAACCTATATAAGTTTAAGCTGCTCATCTCAACTTCAATTTCCCTCTACATAACCATCTCTATCGCTTTGGAGGTTTAGACCAGTACAAAGCCTTAAGAAATGTATCGCGAAGCTTTTAAATTAACTAGAGCAAACTCAAAATAAACCATTTTATAAAATGTGATTCTCTCTATTGATTTACAATAAGTTCAATGGGGCTAATACACCTATTCTTACTTCGTTACGGTTATAACTTCCAACATCATAATTTTGTGTAGCGTAGGCAGTAAAGTCGTAATACCGACCAATATAGGCCGCAAACAAGCGCAGGTCCATCTTTTTGAAGGGTTTGTAGTACAGGGTGGGTATAGCTCCATAACTGGTCCTGATGTGATCTCGCGTGGTATTAAAATTGTCGTAGGCCGTACTGGTCATAAGCGTTAACAAACCTTGGAATTTGTCGCTAAATTGATATTCTGCTCTCATCCAGTTTTCTACATACAGAACGTTTTCTGCAATTTCATTTTCGGCAAGTAGGCTATTGACAATGCCTTTGGTATCAATTTCTTCAAAACTGTACTGGAAATCGTACATCAGCTTGAAGTTATTATTCTGGTATTTATGACCTAGAGTAAAAAAATAGGTTCCTTGATTTTTGACTTCATTGCTGCGACTTGCGCTGTAGTGTGTTTCAAATTTTCCATCAAAAAAGCTCCCACGCCAATTGACAACTAAATTGACTGGCCAAATGGGTTCTTCAATGTCTTCTGCAACTACATCTCCATACAAGTCTTCGTAAAGCAAAGTCCGTGAGTTTAATACCTGAAACCGAAATTGATGATTGTCAAAAGCTTGATATGATAATCCAGCTCCCGTTACAAATGCCAGGGCATTGCTATAGATATCATTATATTCTAAAATATATAATGGGCTAAATTCATACTCGTAGCCTCCGTAAAATCCAAACATTTTACCAATATAAAAATCCAGCTTTTCGTTGGCATTCAATTTTACGTAAGCCAGCTGAATATCGTTACTGAGACGATCTAAAGATTGAACTTCTGAACCGCTGTTGAATCGATTTCTGAAGTTGAAATCTACTTTTTCATGCAATTTACCTGAAATCCTTAGGGCTGTAAATCCGTTTTCGAACTGGACTCCATCATAATCCTGGCCGCCACCCCGGAAGGTATAGCCCTGAAATTCGGTTCTCAGATCGAAACCAATGTTGATGCTTTCGAAAATCTTGGAATCATTTACTGAAATAAGAGGGGAGTTGAGGCTATCCTTTTCTTGTGATAGACCAAATAAAGGAACTAACAAAAGGACTATTTTTAGATATATTGTTTTCAAATAAATTTCTGATTTAAATTTAAAATTTCAATGTACTAAAAAAATCAGCAATTCCCTGTTAGTGCTAATATTATCGTTTTTTACAGATTGTGATTGGTAAAGTATGATCAGATCAATTCCTTCTGGTAAAGGTTATACACTGAAATAGGTAATTCCTTAGTTCCTACTTTTTGAAAGCCTTGCTTTTCATAGTAGGAGCAAAGCTTGGGATTTTTGGAATCCGCGTCCAGACGCAGGTATTTACAGTCTTCTGTTTGGCCGTGTTGGGCGATCTGCTGAAGGATTTTTTTTCCAAGACCCTGACCGTTGAATTCTTCTTTAACAACCAACGAATGCACATATTTTGCCTTTTCATCTTGTTCACCCCAATACATTAGGTCTTTCTTTAAAATCCTTACCATGCCTATCACTTGCTGATCGGCATTTTTAATAAAATGATATTCTTGATTGGCAATACCGTCTTTTACCCAGTTAAGTTTTTCTAAGGGAGGATTTTTCCAATACTGCCAGTGGTCGATATTCATTTTATTGATTTTCCTTGCTGCCGCTTGAAACATGGAAATGACGTCTTCAAAATCTTTGGACTGAATGGGCTGGAAAATCAATTTCATAAGAACTTAGATTTAATTACAATTCATCGTATGGAAATTAACCTCTAGTTGAGTAGTTCCTTTTTTATCAACACGCACCCATTTATAACTGGTTAATACATAAGCGTTCCCTCCGTCAATTTGTACCCATTCGTCAATGCCTTTAGCGGCTCTTTTTAGTTCGTTTCTAGGCGTCGTGCCTACTGGCGCCTCATAGCTTCTTTCTTTCACCAAATAGGTACACTCATTCGTTTGTATCTTTTCATCAGCTTGAATTTGAGTCATGAATTGAGACTCCGTGAAGCCAGGAAGTGATTTATTAACCTTCATTGGTGACATTGAACTTTGACAAGACATTACTGTCAAAATCAAGCCTTGCATTAGACTAAAATTAAATAGGTATTTAATAACGTGGATTTAAAAGATTAAAAATAAGAATTATTTTCAAAACCAAGAGTTGAGCATATAGACCTCACAGGTTTCAAAAACCTGTGAGGTCTTGAAAATATTATTTATAGCCCACGGTTTAAACCTTGGGCTATAATGTGATTCTCGAGTTCAAAATGGTTTTAACCATTTCATTAATACTTTAAATCTATAAATTTGAAAATTGAACTTTTAATTAGACGATAAACTTTCATGAGTATCAAGGAAAAAAAGCCCTGGCCAACCCAAGCGGCTATGGAGCAGATTTACAAAAGGAAATTATGGGGTGGTTTGTCTTCAGAATTTTATTCGGGTGACGGCTCTCACCATCCTGAAATCCTCAATCCTTACATCGAGGTGGTCACTTCCTTTTTAAGCTCTTTTGAAGCTGCGCTCATCGTTTGTGATTTAGGCTGTGGGGATTTTAATGTTGGGAAACACTTAGTAAAGCATACCCAGAAATACATCGCTGTGGATATTGTAGAAGATTTAATTGATCGGAATAAAAAGCTATTTAAAGTAGACCCTCTGGAATTTCTTCATCTGGATATCGCCAAAGAGAGATTACCAAAAGCCGATTGTGCTTTAGTTCGTCAGGTCCTTCAACATCTTTCCAATGCTGAAGTACAATGCGTAACTCAAAAACTATCTAACTTCAAATACGTCATTCTCACCGAACATATTCCTGAAGGCGACTTCGTGCCCAATGAAGATATCATTTCAGGACAAGGCACCCGACTCAAAAAACAAAGCGGACTGGATCTTTTGGCTTCCCCGTTTCATCTTCAGGTAAAAGACTCTAAAACCTTATTATCCTTAACTGACAAAGAAAACAAAGGACTTATTGTGACCAAGCTTTATCGGATGTTTTAGAAAAAATTTCAAACTAAAATTATGGTTTCTATCAAGGTTTGGTTTTCCAAATCTTATCAGAATAGGATAAGTATTCAGGAAGTGCTGCCGAACCGTACCAAGGGAATATTTCGTAATCCAAAAGATCATTCCTAATGGCGAGATCTGTTTGCAATACTTCCTTTGCCTCTTCTAAGGATTCCATGCCATCTAAGATAAAAATACCTCTGTAATTTTGTTCGTTTTTTCCAAGAGGTCCCACTAATATTAACTTTTTTTCGTCAACCAATCGATTGATATTATCCAAATGTCTTCTATAGCTTTTGCTGATGAGGTCTTGGTCTTTGGTCGTATTGGTTCCTGTTTTTAAAATAACCAAAAAGTAACTTTTCATCCCGTATTCATCTCCACCCAATTCTTCAGCAAGTGCTTTGTCATAGTTAGGATTCTCATTTACGCTGTCTTTTTCAGCAATTGATTGTCCATAGGTCAAACTGAACATGATTAAAAACGCAAAAGTCAAATTGTATTTCATGGTGTTATTGGAATTTTTAAATACTTGCTGTTTATTTAAACTAGTATTGGCCGTATAGGATTTAAATGTAGAGTTTTAAAAACTAAGCCTTTTGATTTTCGACATCACGGAATCTTATAATAATTATTATTAGTTTATAAAAAATTCTACTTGTTTTAAAACTAAAAAGATATGTTGTAATTAATACTCAATTGCAGTCCATGCAGCATCAGGATATCCTGGATATAAAAATTATAATGTTTTACCTTTTGCTATTGTCCATATTGAAAATTACAACATAGCTTATGAATTAAACTTTTTAATTTTCAATGTACTCAATAGCATCCTCAATTATGGTTTGATTATCCGACTCAACATCTGGTAGCAGTTGACCTCCAAATTGATTTTTATCTCTATCAGCAAAGTAAACTGTAGTCAAAAATAAAGTAGAAGAATTACTTAGATTAAATGTAGAGTTGCCAGTTGATAGACCGCATGTAGCTGAGCCGAAGCTTTTGGTATTACTTCTCCCAATGAATGATACAGCTATAGCCTCTCCTGAGCTAGCTACTCCATTATCAATTAAAACAGCAACTTTAGGGTTTGGATTGATTAAGTCGTAGGGGTTTGATAATTGTACAATTGGGTTTTGACCACTTATAGATGCTCCGTTGGTATAAGACCAAGGAAATTCATTATCATCTGGTGTTATAAAATATCCTGCAACGCCTTCACCAAGTATTGGTCCAAGACCTTCCAGCATTGGCCACATATTACCACCGGCATTTCCTCTTAAATCTACTATCCAGCCCGATATATTTTCATTATCATCTTCTGCTATTTTTTGCTGAATACTTTCCGCAAAAGCAAGCGATTCTTCATCGTTTGATCCAGTGAACGAACTTACAGCAACATAACCAATGTTTTCGGGTAATGACGGTGATTCAAAATCTTCAAAAGTACACCTGGGAAAATTCCTTCCATTAAAACGACTACCATCAGGTCTTATAAAAAAACTGTGATTATCATTTAATAAAGTGAGTGCTAATCTTATGGCTCCATAGGTTTCATCAATAGTTTGAGCCGTTCCAGCTTCATTGAAAATTTGATTTCTAAAATCATCCCAATCAATTTCATTTTTATTGATGGAGTTATTTTCCATAATTGTTAAGACTTCATTTAAAAAGTTATCCGCTTCTTGATTAATTGTAGTAGGTTCATCATCATTACTACAAGACCACAAAAAAATAAACGAAAGCATAAGCAAAACAGGGCGTAAATTCATAATAAATATGGTTGAATAGAATGGTTTAGTCATCTAAAATAAAGAATTACTAAGTATTCTGATCTTAAAAAGTATAATTACTTAATAAAGGCTATTTAAAAATGAAATAAAGACGAGTTCTGGTCAAATCCTAATCCCTCGATTTCAATTCTTTCTTGATCTTACTCATTGTACTAAAATTCAAAAATAAGATTGGAGACAAAGCGAAAGGGATAACAGCTAAAGAAATAAATGTTGAATTATCAGGTTTGACAATCATACCATAAATACAAATTGCCAGTAAAGCGAAAAGTGTACCTAACAGTGAGTAAGTCACAATTTTTAAAGCAGTTAATTGGGTTTTTAATTTTTCTGTGGGTTTGTTTTCAAAACTAGTGTTGATCATAAGATTGGGTTTAATAGACGAATATAAATAAGGAAGTAATGTTTTTTATTTCTTGTTTTTTAGTTAGTCCGCAATGGAAAATCACCAAGAAAAGAACTAATAAATATCAATTGTTCGGCAAGTGTATTCCAGTTTACAAAAGAGAGTTCAAGCATAGGTTAATTAAATTTGGTTTTCAAATTATTCTACACATAGGTTTTAGTTAACTTAGAGGATTAGGAACGAAGACTTATAGTATCTAACACTTTTTCCTAATTTCTATTAAACTTTCTTTTGGCTGTATGACCACAATTGCAAATATGCGTTATTATATATTGTGCTAGTTTCAGGTTTTATTCTTTGTTTTTTGAGTCCTTTTCAAAATCAGATTTGAGTAAGGCATAAATTTCACTATCCAGATAATCTCCGTTATAAAAATAGTTCTCCCGAAAATAAGCTTCTTTTTGAAATCCCATACTCGTTAAGATTCCTCGGGAATTTTGATTTCCAGGGTTGATATTGGCTTCTAAACTGTGAAGATTGAAGTCCTTAAAACCAAAATTGAACGTAGCCCTTATCGCTTCTTTCATCAATCCCTGTTTCCAAAATTCTGGCTTCAGGGTGTATCCAATCTCTGCTCTGTCATTTTTGTGGTCAATGTTGAAAAACGCAAAATCACCGATAAACTTACCCGTCGATTTCTCGATGATGGCCCAAAGGATCCCGGTCTTCTGATGGTATAGCTTTAATTTTTCCAAAATCGACTCTTCCGACTGTTGAAGGCTTTGGTGCCTTTCCTGATCCATATAAACCATCACCCGTTCATCAGAACGAATGACCTGGATGTCTTGGGCATCTGACAACTTTAATTGCCTTAGAATTAATCTCTGAGTTTCCAATTCTGGAAACTCTTTAAAATAAAAGTTATTAAGCATTGGCGTTGTTGCGTTAAGTTATTGAATGCAGAGTTCGGTGTTTCAACTATTTGATAACGTTGTTAATTTATCACATTAAAAAACTCCAGAATCTTGATTGCGGTATAAAAACTTACAAGAATTGCGGTTAAAATTCCAATTGGCTTAACAATTATATTCACATTGTCGGATATCTTCTCAGCACACATTTTTCTTTTATAAATTTTATGTTGTAATTTATATCCGCCATTTTTTAGGAATATCATCCCTTTAGTCTTTATACCATACGATGCTTTATCATTATGTGAAAACACACAACCATCTTCGTGAAGCATTTTTAACATCATATATGATTCTGTTTTTTCAAAATTAAGTCCAGCATTCTCTATGATTCGGTCTGGTCTTTGGGGGATGTCATCCAAATTATTTGACATATAAGATAGAATAGCATCTAATTTATCATGTATATCCATTTCTTTTTTCAATGTTGTACAACGTTTACGTATAAGAATAGTTGCGGGTTTGTTTTAGCACTAAATCGCAATTATTTTTATACGGTGTGACCAAACGTTTTTATCTCGTTTCTAAATTCAAATTATCAAGCAAATTATTTAATGTCGCTAAAGAGTTTTCCTCAATCAATTCCGTATTAATTCTCAATTCAGTTGAGTCAGTTTTTAGTATATAATCTCCAGCAAATTTTTTAATCCGCTTTATTTCATTCAGATTTATTTTTTTGGGAATCAAATGATTTTTTGAGATAACTCCGTTTTCAATTGTCAGATATTGTTTTTTGTTTTCAAAGAGATAAGTTCCGACATATAAAATCCCTATTAACAAATATCCATAATTAAAAAAAAATTCCGAATTAAAGATTACGGCAATTGTTCCAAGAACTAACCACAGAATTCCGAAAATTAGATAATATTTCAGTCGTTTCTTTTTAAATCGTATTTTCATTTTTTGTCAAATCTTTGGTAACGGTTTTGTATAACGCAAGTGGCGTGGAGTAGGGACGCGAACTTGTCGGCTTTGTTGTTTGTTAATTGATCTCTAAAATAACACTTTTCAACAGAATACCCGCTATTTGCTGTTATACGATGTTGTGCATAGTGCTTTTTACGTTCTGCTTGGTTTTCCGATGTTTGTTATTTAGTTCTGAAGTGAGCGTTGGCAAGACATACTCTTTTGCAATTTTTGGTTTAGCATTGGCTGGTGCGAATTGCAAATGTATATGGCTTAAGCTGTGGCTTCTTCAACTATTTTAATTTCGTCATTTGTAAGTCCATACAATTCATAAACCATTTGGTCTATTTCGCTGTCGGTTTTGTCAATTTCTGTTTTTATTTCCTTCGCTTTTTCAGTTTGCTCATTAAAATACTGCATCCATTCTGCTTCCTCGCCCAAACTTAATTGTACTTTCTTTTTTTTAAGCTCTTTAAGGAATTCTCCGAAATTTAATTCGTGCCAATTTTGAAGTTTTTTGCTTAATTTTTCAAATTCAAATTTAGCTTGTAATAAGTCTAGCGTTTTTTTAATTAATAAAGCAAAATCAGTTGATTTATTTACTATGAATATTGTTTTTTCAATTAATGGTTGTTGAAATTCTAAATCTAAAAACTTTAGAGGTAAAGCTTCTATATTACCCGATTTCATAATTGGGAAAGTACTTCTAGTATCGCTAAATACTTGTTGAAAGTAAAAGTTTATTAGTGTTGAATTTAATATAGATAGCAAAAAGTAAGGATTAATATTTTTATCTAAAATTTCAGTTGAACAAGCTGTATTTACTACATAATGTTGCTTGTCATCATAACAGAATGTTAAACGATTTCCAACAAATTTTGAAATTAGTTTTTCATTTAAAAGAAAAATTCTTTCATCTCTCGGTCTGTCAAGTTCTTCGGAAATATAATTGACAAATTTTGTGTTTGGTAAATGATAGTATCTTTCAACCTCACTTCCAGAAATAAGTGGTTTGTGATTTTCATCAAGCTTTGAAGTTGTTAAATACTTCTTGTCATTACCTGTTGTTAAGCCTCTCCATACTTTTGCATAATTACTTACACGCTCAAAAAGATTTAATTTTTTAAGTAAAGGCAATGTTTTATCGCTAATGTTTATTAAGAATTTTAAATCATCTGTAAGATTTGTTATCTCTTTTAGATTTAAAGAGAACCCTTCATCAAAAAATGATAACTTTATTTTTGTATTTAATTCTGGATTAATTACATTTTTATAAGTAATTACTGCTGTTTCAACAGATGCGTCATCAAATACTAAACCTGAATTAAAGATTTCAATAATCGAACTATTATTTAAAAAATATTCTCTTAATTTTTGAGAATATTCATTAGCTAAAAATGTATTTGGTGTAATTTGTGAAATGTAACCATCTGTTTTAGATATATTAATTCCAAGTTCTAGGAATAATATATACGTGTTAATTTGTTGTGAAGCAGTAGTAAAGTTTTCTTTTAAATAGTTAATAGCTTCTTTGTTGTATTGAAAGCCACTAATCCAACGACCTCCTTTCACTACAAGGTATGGCGGATTACCAATAATTACATCAAAACCACCTTTTGCAAAAACTTCTGAAAATTCGTTTTGCCAGTTAAAAGCTTTTTCTCCTGCAATTGCAGGTTCATCTATTATACTGTTACCACATTTAATATTGTTGTTTAATGAGGTTAATTTTCTTCCTTTTTGAGCAGTTCTTAACCAAAGTGAGAGTTTAGCAATTTCTACACTTTCTTCATTAATATCTACACCAAACAAATTGTTCTCTAAAATTGAGTTTTCAACCTCACTTAAAATCATTGCATCTCCAAAAAGTTTGGCTTGCAATTCATCAATATATTGGTGTTCTGCTATTAAAAATTCTAACGCTTGATTTAAAAAAGCTCCACTACCACAAGCTGGGTCACAAATGGTAATTTGTAATAACCATTTTCTATAATCTTCTAATTTTTGAGTTAGTTTTTTTAATGTTGCTTTTTGTCTTCCTTTACGCTCTTTTTCGTATTCTGCTTCTTGTATATCGAGTTCGGTTTTCTTTTCCTCACAAAGTTTACCAACAGTATTATCTACAATGTATTTTGTAACGTATTTTGGTGTGTAAAAAACACCATCTTTTTTACGTTTGGTTTTACTTTGGTCAGATGAAATTCCTTGTATTTCTGCTTGTATTTCGTCAATGTCGTTTAACGAATGTTCAAAAATGTGTCCAAGTATGTTTACACTTACTTCGCTCTCAAAATCGTAGTTGCTTAAATTAACTGTGTGTTTGTAAAGTAAATCGTCATTGATTTTGATGTTATCTAAAACCTCGTCTGGTGCAAAAAGTCCACCATTGTATGCGAAAATGTCGTGTTGTTGTCCTTTGTGTCCTGTGTTCATATAACCGAAATACTTTTTAAATCGGTCGTACAAAGGAAAATACTCATCGTATTTATCTTTTAAATCTGTCCACTGGTTTACAATTGAACGAATAGAATTTGGTGGAAGTAATAATCTATCTTCTGCAAAGAAGATGAATAAAAAACGGTCAAGTAGTTTTTGTGTTTTCTTGAATAAAGTAAGCTTATCGTATTCGGGATTTTCCTTTTGAATGGCATCAAAAACCTCGTTTCTGAATGAAGCATAATCTTTATATAATTTTTTGGTGATATTTTCCTCTTGGGTTAAGGATTCATCCTTAATTTTTTTTGGAATGTCTTTTAAAAGATATTCTGATGAAAGGCAAAGCCACAGAATATCGAAACGTTCTTTTGTGAGTTGGAAAAGATTAAATTCCTCAAAATCTACCGCGTTGTCAATATAAAAACGCAACTTCTCAAAGTTGGAAGTAATTACATAATT
>Ga0307974_1000223_pt1 | contig 32596 bp, 36 predicted proteins | sample OrgLakmetagen784_FD_201812 | JGI IMG/M metagenome (GOLD analysis project Ga0307974, IMG submission 201812) | Saline water microbial communities from Organic Lake, Antarctica - #784 | ecosystem: Environmental > Aquatic > Non-marine Saline and Alkaline > Saline | place: Antarctica: Organic Lake... | reverse complement strand
TCTCTCTCTCTCTCTCTCTCTCCCTCTCTCTCTCTCTCTCTCTCTATCTCTCACTCTCTCTCTCTCTCTCTCTCTCTCTCTCTCTCTCTCTCTTACTCCCTATAACTCTTTCTCTCTTACTCCTCTCTCTCTCTCTTACTCCCTATAACTCTCTCTCTCTCTCTCTCTCTCTCTCTCTCTCTCTTACTCCCTATAACTCTCTCTTACTCCCTATAACTCTCTCTCTCTCTCTCTCTCTCTCTCTCTTGCACACACACACACTTACGCACAACACTACACACAACACATCTTTGTTTACACGTACATACAAGTTCACACATCCTACTTTTTCTACCTTAACTCAAGCACAACATATTATTTCTTTAGAATCTCCCACTGTTGTGCACACCTAAACTGTTTCATGCCCTACACACAAAACGTGCACGCTCTCTAACAATTCGCCTTAAACCTTTCACACATATATACACACGTGCAATCACGCATACATACGTGACATACATGAGATGTACTCACACCTACGCCCTACGCCCTCTCTGTCAGCTCTTGCACCCACACATATGCATTCACACATGCACACACCCTATCTGCGTCATCTCTCTCACCTTACACAATGGGGCCCAGGCGCTCAGGTCGACCTTGGTCACAAAGGACGCTCCTTGTTGCTCCAAATCTGACACGACAGAGTCAGAACCAATCTGGACGGACATGTCCACCACTCGCCCTACAAAATGTCAAGGAGGGTGGCTCTCACATCATACGTTCCTGAATATCTGGGCCCACATGTGCTGGTGTGAGATGTCGTTACACGAGGCCAAAAAAAGCTGTGCAGTTCAGGGCGTGAGTCAAGTCGTGCTAGAACAATTTTAAGTACAAAGCATCTAAACCCTGGAGTCCTTGATGCATTTCTACCTCGGGCCAGGACTGAACTTTTCCCACCTTTAGGCATGAGCACATCCACGCCTTCCTTTCCAATCGGAGCTTGCCTTTGTGGAACCTCTACGATTTTCAGAAGCATTCCCGGTCTGACTTCAGGGCAGGCGGAGAGGTCCAGCGAGGCATACCCTGTGTATGTAGGTCGACAGCAGGGGGAGCCTGAGTTGCACGAGGGGGGTGTTTAAGTTTGGAGCACGTACTCCTCTGATGCCTGCCTTTATGCGTGGATAGTTGAACCATGTATCAGGTTGCCAGCAGCCTGCATCTAAACAAGCACGATAATGAAGACGAAAGGGTCACGGAGATGAAGAGGTTGATTGATTTGAATTCGCAAAATAAGGGATGCTCTCATGTGTGTACAACTAAGTACAGAGTCCTTCACATATGGAACTTAAAAAGAGCACGCACTGGCAGCTTGGCAACCATTCATTGATAGCTGTACCATGGCGTAACATAACTCATGCTTTGCATGCGGATTGCTGATTCTTCAAGCTACACATTTAAAATTTGCGTAGCACAATACATATTCATATAACACATACCAAACAAGCACACCTACCCACACCTAAACCTATACCCACACCTAAACCTATACCCACACCTACACCTATACCCACACCCACACCCCACAACCACACCCAGACCCACACCCACACCCACACTTATACCCACACCTATACCACACGCCCACGCCCATGCCCACATCCACACCCAACACCCACACCCACACCCACACCCACACCCACACCCACACCCAACACCTAACACCCACACCCACACCCACACCCACACCCACACCCCACAACCCCACCCCACACCCACACCCACACCCACACCCACACCCACACCCACACCCACACCGACACCCACACCCACACCCACACCCACACCCACACCCACACCCAAACTCACACCCACACCCAACACACACGACCACGCTGTGTCACCGTGTAGTGCAAGCCGCCACATCTCCACAAGATTAGACACACACAGCGCATTAAAGCGCTGGTTTGGGCGGCCTGCATAGAAGGTGGCCTTCACTACAGACACCGGGAGAATGGCAGCATGGGGGGGCTCATCTATGGTGATGACGGACACCTGAGCAGGAGCGTGGACAGGCAAAAAAGTACAACGTTGCGCTAATATGTTTGTTGTGTGTGGGTAGGTGTAGGGGTTGGGGGGGCTTGTCCGCGGTGATCATGGACAGCTGTGCGGTTGTGTGGGTTCTCGAATGCACAGGGCAGCTTGCTCTGGGTGTTCCAACAAGAGCAAAAACGGACAACATGCAGCACAAAGAGTGCACAGGCATGGGACTTCTTGTGGGCAACCGTCCAGCGTGCTTGCTGACACCTCATGAGACACATGCAGTAAGTAGTACATGCCTGAAAAGGCAGGAGGCCAATGCATCGGGAACACATATTTCTAGCCATTAGGAGAGCGTGAGTTGTAAGTTTTGCTTAGACAAGGCACTGCAGCACTTGCTGTTGACAGCTGCCTGATCGTAACACAGCCAAAGCAGCAAAATAATCAAGCTTGTCCTACTTCGAGGGAGGGCAGCCTGGGCCGATCAACAGAGCACAAGTCTTTATTAGACGGCACTCGGAGCCAGCAGAGAAAACGACGGCACACGGCCGATCTGGTGGACCTCATCTTTGGGAGGGTAGAGATTGGAGTGGACAGGGAGCACAGCTGTAATGTGAAACCCTGCTGGGGTGGGCACTGCAAATGTTACTCAGGGCCTACAGATGCCTACCTTTGTGAGGAAAGAAAAGGGAGAGAACAGTGTGCGCAGCTTCTCTGGCTTCCAGCCCCGAGGCAGCTGCAAAAAGTTGATCTTATGCAGCACCTGCATGTTTACGAGGGGACATTGGCGGTTGCCAAAAGTCAGCTTGCTTGATTACTTCATTATTTAGGAACCAATGTATAACACAGGAGGCATCTCTACGTCTTGGGACATTGATCTGGACAGTCAAGTTTAATTAGATTGGTTACATTCTGAGATGCATGTCTGGGACCTCCCTCCCTCTCTCCTGTAAAGAGAGTAGAAGGACAGAACCCATACATAATACACAAACAGCTTAAGGCTTTGCTATAAACGGCAGCAGCTTCTGGAGGAAAGCACGGGCTTGCCAACAAACTCAGTAAACGGGAAATCACAAAGATCGATGCTTCACGTCCATTTAAGGCAAGCTCACTAGCCGGGACCAGACGTCTTATCCAGCCCACCACCTACAATTCACCTAGTCCATCCACACTGTCATTTCATGTCCTGCATGTCATGCACACGTAGGGTTTAGCCTAGCAGCCACATTCTCGTTACAACCCCCCCGTGCACACCGCAGGCAACTTCAGGACGCGCATAACCCGCACCTTTGCCTTTTCCACGAATGAAGGGGCAGTGATGAGAGCGCGTTGCAGCTCGCCATACTGCTCGTCGGCCGACAGCCCTGGCGTGACGACGATATCTGCGTCTGTTTGCTCCCCCCTTCTTGTATTGCAACTGGGCCCAGCGGACGGCACAAAGTCCTTGGCAAGAGGGTTGAGCCTGGCAGTAGGAGAAGGCCTGGAGCTGGGGGTAGGTATATGGCCGTCACCATCCACGCTGCTGCTGCTGCTGCTGCTGCTGCTGCACGACCCATCCTCACTGTTCCTGCTGAACGTTGTCTCCACAGGATGGCTGCGCAGTTGGTAGCTGCTGGGAAGGAGTACGCAGCTGGAAGAGGGGCCTTGAGCCCAGGGTGCGGGGGAGGGAGCTGTATGTGCAGATGTGGATGCTGCAGGTGCGGAAGTGGCTGCTGCAGGAGTAGAAGAAGAGGAGGCAGCAGCAGCTGGAGCAGCATGCATGCATGGCTCTTGGGGCTCGACAGTGTTGAGGAGGGGTCCAGGAGTTGAGGCTGGAGACATAGGATGTGGAAACGTGGTGCCTGCCTCCCCGTCCTTGCTCGTGCTCATGAAGCTGGCAGCATCAGAGTAAGGCCACGGGGCAAACGACACGGCTTGGACTGAAGATAAAAGTGCAGTTAGAATGGCAGTGTGCGTATGTGCGTATGTGTTGTACAGTTCTCAGAGCGTTACATCTGCACAAGCTCTGCGTGTAATGACAATGATTGCCCAGTTGACCAGAGACATTTGGGAGCAAAACGATATATGAGGTCCGTTCCTCATTAAGCAGTTGCAGACAGCATCTGTCCTAGAGCTCTTGCTAGGAAGAGCGGCACGACTTTGCGTGTGCTGCTTTGAATACACAACGTCCATAATTACTCATAATGGAATGCTTCTTTCACCAGCAAGCACAAAAGGGCTGCCTTAAGTCTGAACATGAAAAGCGTGCTTTGCCTGTTTAAGGGGTAACGTTCAACAGGGTCCACCAGGTACCTGGCCGTGTGCACTCGTACAGCAATCCTGGAAGAACGGCACGGAGAGCCAAGGATCCTCGCGCATTGCCAGGCTGCTCAAAGCGTAGACGTGCAGGTTCCGTGGGGTCTTCATGCTTACGAGTCAGAGTCATCTCCCAATCCTGCCCTGTGCTGCGGCCTGCAGCGAAGCACAGATAAAGCACAAGACCTGGCTTCAGTTCTGCAAGCGTGCCATGATGATAAAAATTGGCATGTGCTGTAGCTTGAAGCAGTGCTTTGGTTGGATGAGCAGGCATTCACATTTAACAGTAATTTGATCGTAAGAGTGTGCCGTGATCGCCTGTGGTATCGTGGCCTGCAAAGTTGCATACTGTATACTGTAACATTTTTGACGAGGAGGCAAATGGTTGAGCAAATGCGGTGTACACTTGGCTATGGTGACACACACACACTGCGGCCTGCAACATATGCAGAAAAGGTCCTTTGAACCTTTGTACCTCTGCAAGGCGTATGTGGTGTACACTTGGCTGTGGTTACACACACACTGCGGCCTGCAACACACGCAGAGAAAGGCTATTTCTGCCTTTGTGCGTTTGCGAGCACTTGACCTTCTTCAATCCAAGCATCCCTGCATGACCTTTGTGAAAAACTAGTTTGAACCACGAGGTGAAAGAGGCCCCTACCTCCTAAGTAATACTAGAATGCTCCATCTTCCACACGAGTGGAGCTGCCGCTGTTGAAGCACCACCAGGACAAAAGCCCCTAAAAACATTCACATGCCACTCTCAACCAGTGCAGGTACCAGGTACCAGAAACAGGAAAAACACATACCAAGCTCTAGTAAAGGAACGACTTTTGTGAAGTCAACAGGGGGTTGGTGATCTAGCACTGAGCTTGTGTCCAGCATCACGCTGCCATGCGAGCGGCCAAGGCCTTGTTGCTGAGCTGCCCCAACTGGCTTCTGCGGCACTGGCCTGTGTGACATTGTGGTGGTGGTGGTGGTGGTGGTGGTGGTGGTGGTGGTGGTGGTGGTGGTGGTGGTGGGGTATGTGTTTGCGTGTGTATGTATGTGTGTGTGTATGTGTGTGCGTGTGTGTATGTGTGTGTTATTGTACTTTTTTATACAAGCACGCAGCCGTGTGTGTGTGTGCTGTGCTAGAAGTCTCCTAAGTGCTCTTGGCTGTGCACTTGGCGGCACACTTAGGCTGGTATGATGCATAGCAGCTGCCTTGAGTACAGGTGGCTGATTTACTGTGTGCTGCTGCATGAGGGTTGTAACGAGAAATGCAGATAAGCGACTACGCTGTAATAGGAGTTATTTGGTACAGGAAGGACAAAGGTCAACAATATGCCAGTGCACTCGGTACTTTGCCTTCATTACCTTAAGCTCATGGCTTGTGCGTGTGCGTGTGCGTGTGTGTGTGTGCGTGCGTGCGCGTGCGTATGTGTACGTGTGTGTTAGCAGTTTAGGAGTAGCAGGAGGCGTTGTGAATATCCACGTCTACAAACAAAAGCCCCTGCAAAAAAACACTGAGCACAGCATAGAGTAATAGATATCTTTGGGCCAATATCCATGCCAAGCACCTCTTGATCTTCTCATACACAATTGCATCAGCAACTTACATAAACTTGTGTAAGAACCGTCACCATCTTCGTGCATGCAGAAATTACAAAGCGCATTCTACTTGGCTTACAAAAGCCTCTGGTGGATAAGTTTCACGGTATCCGGTCCTAACGTGGCTCCTTTTCCTTACTTTTAATTATTTACGTGAGGATTGGCTTTCAGTGCTTGCGTAATTGTTCTATTTGCTTTGCTCAAGCCAGTCCTCAAACTGCATTGGCACATGGATCATTACACATCAAGGTCACCATCGTCTCATCTGATTCCCATTAGTTCATTATCATTTAAGGCCGCACCTGTGGGATGGTAGCCTTGTCCTTCCAGGGGGATTTTTGGCAGCGATCACGGAAGCGTATGCGTCCACACTCGTTTGAAGCGCAGCAGCGACTTTGTCAGGCATAATTTCATCATACCTGAGAGAGCAGCACGCAGGATGTGCTGTGATAGATTGGCATGTTCTCTAATTCACAACAGCAACAAATGGAATAGAAAACAGAAGCGTGCGGGAACAAACTAGGAATTGCATGTGCACAAAGCTTATGCTCAACAGGTCAGCTGATGAAATTTTCACAAACGTGCACACAAACACCAGGGTTGGCTAGAACCATGTATATATATACGGTGTATATACGGTATTTTTGGCAGGAAAATCACCAATTATACCATACAGTCATATACAGTGCATACACACGGTTCTGGCCAACCCTTACAAACACACATACACACAAAGAAACACACAATAAATTGAACATACACACATGCAAACGTACAAATCTGGCTTTCCAAACACAATGGCTTCCACACACAAACATACGCACAAACATACAATTTTATTCGATGCACGCACATGAGATCATCAGCATCCCCGTCTACGCTGCCCTTGCTAGATTTCTCGCCATCAGTGTCCTCCCCCTCAGAAGAGGAGTAATCGGGCACCCCTTTGCCGCTGTAAGGCATACCACAGGAGGCGCAGTGCGATGATCCGTGAGCACCATGGCTGTGCTCATCTTCATCTGAGGAGGGAGCGGTTGCATCTTGGGGGGCTGCGTCTAGACTACTTTCTGCAATGGAGCCTTCCTGTGTGTGCGTGTGCGTGTGCGCATGTGTGTGTGGGTGTGCGTGTGCGCATGTGTGTGCGTGCACGTGTGTGTGTATGTGTGTGTGCGTGTGCGTGTGTGTGCGTGGTGCGTGTGTGTATGTGTGTGCGTGCGTGTGAAGCAAAGGAAGGATTGAATCTGAGTACATGTTGAGCGTCCCATATAAAGAAAGCAGGATTAGAGCCGAGTCTAGCTGCGTTAGCGGCCGTGTGTGGCATTTGTTGCAGAGCCCTTTTGAGACGACCAGGAGTTGCAATATGATTAATAAATATCGCAAGATGGTCAAACACTGTTTTGCATGCTTGAGGCAGCATAATGCAGGTGTAAACACGCACGCGCACGCACACGCACATAATATACACACCTCATTGCTTAATTGTGCTTTGTGGAGGCCCAGCATTTTCCAGCTGACGTCTTTGTACCGACCACTTAGGGGATGTGAGATGAGCATCCGCGAGAAGCGCAGCCTGATTTTGTGAGGAGAGAACGAGGCAAATAGGGAACAGAACAAACAGTGTTGCAGAGCGCAAAGTGAGCACCAAGCAAGGCTATTGCGCATCTCAACCAGAGCCTACCCCAAAAAGAACGGAGGCTAGTCTGTTCCTGTAAGAGGTGAAAAATAAAGGCGCACCTGAAAGTAAGCAGCCCCACGTCGGACACAATGATATCAGACAAGGCTGCCATGCCTTCCTTGGTCCTGAGAGCAATGGACAACGTTGAGCGCAACAGGGGTACCCTGTCATGTGTTGCTCTAAAAAGTATGCGTCTTAGATTAATGCATGTACACGTGTACACGTCAGATGCCATCACTGCAGGCAGGGCGCCATGCCCTCCAGATTAGGTAAGTTAGTTAACCCACAGAGCATGTATGTGTTTGCGTTTGTGTATATGTGCGTGTGTGTGTGTGCGTGTGTATGTCAGTGTCTTTACTACAAAACACACAGATACAAACAAGCATGCACTGTCAAAGCAAATTACACATACCAGTCGCGGTCCTTCTTTAACTGCTGCCAGACTTTCCGTGCAGCCACTTCTTTGTTACTGCTCACGCTGGCTGCTTTAAGGGCTGTGCTGATGCCACTGCCTTTGGCGTCACTGAGCGTGGGGTAGCAGCTAGGATGGAGGGTCACGAAAATATACATTGCATGGATGATCTGCACAGGCGTGTGTATGCAGTAATGATCTGCACAGGCGTATGCATGAAGTAATGATCTGCACAGGCGTGTGTATGAAGTAATGACGTGGCCTAAAGAAGGTATCTCAGGGATGTGAGACAAGCAATTTACTATGTACTTGTGCATTTCACAGTCTATGGGCGTGTGCACATGTGTGTGTGTGCGTGTGTGTGCGTATGAACCACAAACCACAAAGTTATGCCTACAAGACAAGCAGCAGAGATGCAGAAGGAAGGCACCAATCTCCTCACACACAAAAATGCAGATGCAAGCACGAGAATGCGTCACAAAGGTCCAAATTCCATTGAAGGACGGCCCCCACCAGCTCTGAAACGCGGCCAACTATGGTACTGGCATCGGTTATCCTTACAGCATACGCACGCAGCGAGATCAACTGCAATGCAAAAGAAAATGGTGAGTGTGCATTTGTATATGTATTTGCGAAGAGTGGTCAGATCGGTGCTGCCAGTCCATCACATGTGCGTGCAAGGCTTTCACCAAAAAAATTCCAATGACGCTTTTATACACGTACAATTATTGTCAATCGTAAGAGCGGTATCCACCATCAGGCTGAAACCCTTGTGCTCTTTTTGTGCTTTACACAGTGACATTGCCCCACACAAGTATAATCACCTTCAAGCCAATTCCCGCTGGTATGGGGGGGAGAGACAGTTTTGAGGTGTGCGCGTCGCTGGGCGCAGTCCAAACCAACCGCTTGCAAGTGGCAGGCCAGGAGGCGAGATGCCGGATGCCTGGGTGATCATATGAAACATGAATAGGATAAAAAGATCAAGAGAGTAAATACAGACAAAGATACATGCTAGGACGATTGTGTTTGTTGAGAAAGGGTGAAGAACGCGTAAAAGGAAACCTAGTTTTACCAGGGGTATTCGTGTGAGCGTTGAGCGCTAATCAAAGCTATAAAAGGGTGTTCGATAATTAGAGTTTAAAGGATTCAAAAGCCTAAAAGGAGATGACTACCTGAACATGATCCTTATTGCCCCCAAAAGCGCAGCATAATAATATCAAACTGTCAGCTAGGAACTAGAACTACTAGCAGGCGCGAAGACACACAGACTCACACACACTTACTCGTAAAGCCTGAGGCAAGCACGAGTGATTGGAGATGGCTCATGTCCTTGATTAGGCGCACATCAAAGGTAGGAGAAGTCTTGGCGCGGCTCGACCTCCAGATCTGATGAAGCATGTGTGTGCGTGCAGGATTGTGTGAGTTTTATAATGTGCATGTGAGTTATGTGTGTGTGTGCTTGTAATTGTGTGCTTGTTTTCTAGGCATGCTATACACAGAGCTGAAAAAGTGCGGCCAGCTTGCTAATGAGAAAAGGTGCCTAGAGCGTTTGAGGATGCACATGTACGACCATGAAATATGATGCAAGCAACAGTCTCAGGAGTAGGAACCCACCACGAGCTCTACTAGGTTTGGAAAAGCCGAAGGAGTCCAGCCTGCAAGAGGATAGAGTACAGAAACTCATCTCATGAGCCCCGTCGAGTTACAGAGCCAGTAATTGAAAGTATGTCAATGTACCATTCAAGGTGTCATAGACGTACTTAAACGCTGCAGACACAATTGGAAACATAAGTTAGCAGTTTGTACAGACAGCTACACCGGTGGTGATTGCACACTTCTCTGAGGAAAAAAAAATACGTGTTGGACAAGTTAATACCGTTCACACCTGCATACCAGTCACCTTCATACTTATGATGTTCACTGACAATCAACTAACATCACTCACTAGCATTCAGTAGCAATTCTCATCCTGTCATTCCTAAAAACTTGGGTATATAGAAAACAGAGGCACAGCAGTACGCACCAGCAGGGGAAGAGCGCTTTACGTAGGGAGCGTCGATGAGAGAGATCAGGGTTTTGGAGCTGTGCTTAATGAGCTGTGGGCATGACAGCAGCTTGATGACCTTGGTGTCTGCATGCTCTGTAAGCGCGACACAAGCAGAAATGGAGTGAAAGTATTTAAGAACCTTTTGGGGGGGGGATTCCAGAGAATAGGTAAGGAAAAGAAAGTTGCGCCAAGTCAGCCGAGTCAAGTGAATTGAAGTTGACGTGCAAGCAGCAAATGACACGACGTAAACTGACCTGGGTCGTAAAACTCAATGGCGCGTAAGGTCCGGCCGCAAACCCTGTAGTTGCAGGTGTACATGGATGGTTTGTATATTCCTTTGGGCTTGCTCTTCTGGTTATGTTTGCAGCAAAAGACACATCTGCACAAACAAGCCATGGTTAGTTCTGAAATGTTTTCGAAAAGCACAGGTCCACCTGCTGGTCCTCTTTTCCTGCTAATAAAGGACTCTTTCCTTACCAGGCACACGCCTCATCCGGAAGTGTCGCTGGCAGGCAAACACCTGGAAGAGGGAGAGTGGAGATGAGGAGGAGCCAACTGGTCCAGCACTAGTTAAAGGCGTGCGTGAAAACAACAATGTGCACTTGTTTCCGATCCTGAATGAATGGAACAGATTATCCAAACCTTGAGCAAAAACAGCAGCTGCTCTTTTTCCGCAACCCTATCAGACATACAACATGCTCAACTATCAACCATGTTCACCTATGCTCGTCTCCTGAACAGCGTTCTTCCAGGCCTTGCAGACCCTGCTCAGACGGCTCACATGCTGTGCCTTTTGTGGCTGCAGGTTTGCAAAATGACCAGAGACTGTTGGAACACAAGTTGTCTGTATTACACCCTGGACAGCAGTGTTGAAGTGTTTCCACTTACCAAGAATGAGGGGTGAGCGCTCGGAGCCGTGAGAATGACGTCGAAGACAGTCTGAAGCAACACGTCCGGCATGTCATTCGCCCAATCACGAGTGGCTGTCTCCCTTATTAGCATTCTGAGAGGTTACCTGGAAAGGGATTTGTGTAAAATGCATTATAATGTTTGCAGCACTTGTTTGTAGTACCTAATTCGGGCACGTTTGCTGCTGTTTGTAGGGACGATCACACAGCAGACAGGTAGTACGTCATGAACTCGTATAGGCACAACTATGCTGTACTTGACCCCCCTAAAAGCGGCAATGCTTAGTAGTCAGAAGTGAGGCGTTCTCACGAACAGTATGAAGGTAACATATCCGGATCCTTGCGTCGAAGGTAAGCCAGCAGGTAGGGGGTGCGTGCTTGCCAGCAGGCATGCGCCAGCAACCGCAGTGCATGCATCGGCGGGCATGAGCCCAGTAATACAAAGCTATCTGTGTGCACCACCATGAAGACTGCCCACCTGACCCAAAGGCCCAGGATTCAATTGAGCAGTCAATTGATTGGTGGCCAGCAGTGACAAATTGACTGGTGGACAAGAAAACTGAAAATTCTTAATTTAAAAGTGTTATGATTTCTTCGGGAATCCAGTCAGTTTCTCGAGCCCAAGATTCGAAGCCCAAGCAACACTTGGGTTCCAAGAGCATCGTGTTTACTGCAGGTGTGGCAAGTAATTTTATGGCTGGTTTTGCAAGGCCAATTGAAATCCCTCTTTGGACCCCGCATGTTGGCTGTCAGTGGCATTATGTACCGTAACACGCCAATGTTATTCATTGCTTACTGAGTGGTATGTGGCAGCTGTAAGATCCCTGACACCCAATATGGTTTTAACCCAGCAGGTCGCCGTAACACTTTGCAACCCATGCTCATTCTTCGGCACAACATGCTGCACATACGATTAAACCTAAGGAAAACGCTGCTTTCATTGACTTTTAGCAAGCCTTTGACCCCGTTCCAAGGGATGCACTATGGAATCATCTTATTAGGCGTACTGCCTTGCTTGCCAGCATTATGCCTGTGCCTTTGTTGCCTGTAAGAATTCAAGACAAGTAGTATACAACCGTGATGAGTGCTTGTGGGGTCAAACAAGGTTGCCCCCTGTCCCCCCTGCTTTTTTCCTTTCCATTAACGATATTAACGACTACATTGAGGGGGTAACAGGGGCAGTCACTGGAACCGCAGGTGTGCACGTCTCACACATAGGAAGCACCGCATGTTGTATGCAGATGATTTTACATTGCTGAATAATGAGCCACGTGCTATGCAAATTATGCTGAGTCGGTTGGCTGTGTACACCAGAAATAAACATCTGATTGTCGACACTGCTAAGTCCGAGGTTGTGCACTTCAACTCCGCGGGTGAAATTGTCCTATTTTTACTGTTTTTACTGTTAACGGTGCCACCCTTCATCACAAAGATTATTTTATGCATCTGGGCATGGTTTTCTACAGGACCTTGAGCATGGCTAGGTATGCTGAGCATGCATCCCCTCCTATATTTATTTTCTTGCCTCTGCCTATAGGATACATAGATTTGTGCGCGATCACGCTTTGGCAGACAGACCGCACACTTCTTTGTGGCTCGCTAAGACATCTTATTCCTGCTGGCATGTATGGAAGTCAAATATGGGGTACTGGATTTTTGCAGGCAGGCAGGGAGTTCTCTAGCTCACTCACTGCCAACGCTTCATTTGCATTTTCTGAAGGGCACGTTAAGTGTGAAGCGGTCTACCACTAACTGCTGGGCTGTACTCCGGAATGTGGACATGAAACGTTGCGGTTCTACTGGTTTCAGTCTGCTGTCCAGCTTTTAATTATAGTATGCTGCTTAATACCAAAAGTGTCACTTTGTGGAGTGTGGTCCAGGCTGATCTCAATTCACAGCCTCGTTCAAGTGCCTGCTGGACTGCTCAATTACTGAGCGCTTTTAAAGGACTGCGTGGGTGTGAGCCAAATGTATGTCGTTCGAACCGGGCTATTCCCATTCAAGAGTTTACTAAAAAGTACAGAGCAAAAAGTAAAACAAGTAAAGCATAGGATGAGAGCGACCGCACCTAGGCAAACCCGTGCCATGACCAGGCAGGAACTACCCTGTACATCTGCTGCTAACAATAGATTAGCGAGCACAAACAGAAAGCGCACCAGGACCCTGATGAGCATGACACATCTCAATCAAGACAGGTGCAAGGCAATGCCAACAAAACTGGAAGATAGGAAAATCTGCACCAGTGCTCCCAAGGACAAACTGATAATGTTAACTTATTACAACATGCTTCCCAGCATCAAAGTCCAGGATCTCCACAGAGGCAAACACGCTCTATGACTCAGAGGTATGGGACTCAAGATGCCAATGCAGAAGACTGCCATATCAAGAATGCTTGCAAGAAACGCCCATATTCCGCGGGGACACCACCTGAGCTTCCCTCAGCAACCCAGGATAGCAAAATACAAAACACTACACAAAGGAAATCATAAAGGCTAGCAGAGAGACAACAAACACTCGCCCCAAAGGCAAATGAACAGCCGCCCAAGCCCAAGGGGACAAAGCGCCAACGACCACATCACATAATAATGACAAATCGTACTGTGAGGTACAACCCCTTGACCCTGAAAGTAGGGCAACCACTCTTGGGGACTACAAAAAGTTTTGCGTTGCGGGAACTTTCAATGACACATCTGATGCTTTTAACTATATGTACCAATACCATCTACAAGCTGCAAAAGTGGTAGACCATCGCCTGCACGTCAACAACAAACGCAGAGCAGATGAAACAGAAGCTGAAGCCGTAATTTCTCCAACCACACCTGGAGCATGGATATTATTGCTGTCTGGAACAAAGAAGCAAAACAGCGTATAACTGATGCATCACCAAATTGGTTGCAAACACTGCAAAGGAGTATCCCAGAAGCAGTTTGGGAAAAAAATAGTACCTCGCAAGAGAGGACACAGACCACATCACCAACCACGTTTGCCCCCAGTACTTCAAATCAAAAAGAGAGGACGTCACTGGCCAGGAAAGAGGCCGAAACGCTAACGTCCACCTCCAACCATGGGACGATAAGCAGTTTGAATTGAAGTGCCCCAATTGGAAATCATGGGCATACACTGACGGAAGCTGCATAGGCAAGGCCGAAACTTTGTAGGCGCAGGGGTATACTGCCTTCAAACCAAAGCTGAATGTTATGTGGACTCAGGAGGCGTGGGAATGACAAACACCACCAATAGAGCTGAGCTCACAGGAATTGCAGCAGCGCTTACCAATAAGTATACCCAGATTGCAACGGACAGTGCATGCTCCCTAAGTCAAATTAGAAAACAGCTACTCTGTCAGATCAAATTACGGTCACTGCAAAGTATAAGACTCAGCACATCTACTGATGGATACCGAAGGCACACCATTATCAATAAGACTGGCCATCCAGCTTATTGAACAAGACATAAAGAAACTATCAACTGTCAACCAATTTAACTGCTCCGTCACACGATTCGTCACTGCCAACGATTGGGCGTGACAAATCTTCCCTGCAATGCAACGAGACCATATACACTCAAATCTGCTAGAACAAATTGAATCAATAATTTATGCTTCACCAGAACCTATCTGCTTCTATAAAGTGAAAGCCCATAGTGGCATTGCCGGAAATGAATGTGCAGATGCAATTGCCAAACACTCTGCTTTACATGACGGAGGTCATGACATGCACTTTCAGCCTCCAGCTCCAGACGGTGATGCATACACACACCTTTACTGGCTTGCGGCTAAAGACACTGATGAGAATCCCAGCGGAAGAGGGACAACTACACCTAGGCTTTGTGCACTCTCTGATCTAAAGGCCAAGCTGAAAACAGAAATGTGCAAATCACACATACTGGGGAGTGCCAAAACAAACACAGGGTATTACAGCTACTGGAAGGACCTTGGACCTTTGGTCAATAAACAAACCACAAATGCTTTCTGGAACAATAATAATCTCAAATTCTACAAAAAGCGTAATGTTATGAGGTACTGCATTGGTACAATTTTTAATCAAAAACGGCTTCTCTCCCAATGCAAACTGCCTCATCTGCCCTTGCACTGATAGTGCGCTTCACATACTCTCAGGCTGCCAACACACTAAAATGAGGAACATGAGTATTAAACGCCATAATACGGCAAGCGTGCTGATTGTCCAAGCCCTACAAAAGGGACCATGCGGTGCCAACCAAATTGCCTACACTGACAAGGCCTAGATCTGAGAAAAACTGCCAACAAAACACTGCCCTCTTGGTTGCTTCCAAAACTAACAGCACATGCTTTAAAAGCCTCTTCTTGTCCTGACGCCGTCCTATTTCTACCTAGCACTGTGTGCTCCTCTCGCGTAACCACCTGCAACCCAAACTTTCAACAGCTTGCAAAAGACAAGAAATTAAGTCCAAACCAGTGGGAGGTTCACTTTGATTGAGTTTAAATTCTGTGAAGACACTAGGCCTGATCCCCAACTCCAAAAAGCAAAAACACAGCACAGCATGCTTATTGCCAACCTAAACAGACATGGATATAGGGAAGTCAAGCTTCACGTGATCCTCGTTGGAGCTATGGGAACTATCTACAAAGACTATACAGACAAACCACTGGCAGACCTTAATCAGGATTACCATAAGATCAAAAAATTGACACACAAACTGAATGAACACTCCATCAGACATGCATCTGCACTCATTAAAACAAGGTATGCACTGCAATATAACAAAAGCAACAACAGTCAAGGAGTGGGTCCGGGTGCTACGGCACACAACCCCCCTGACCCACATTAATTTCTTTTTAATTGTTTGCGGTTGCCTGGTGCGGGCTGTCACGCCCAATTGTTGGCTGTGACGATTCGTGTGACTGACATCGTGTCATTTGGGCCTGCGATCATGACTTATACTTTGCAGTGACAGTGATTTGCTATGACAGGGCACCTAAGTAACCCCCTCCCTTAATCATGCTGGCTGTGTCATCACTACCAGCGGAGTCTTTATTTTCTTTTTATTTTCTTAGGATGAGAGGTGTTGGAAAGAAGCTGAGTCGGTTGACCCCAACACGTACAACAACAAACTGGCCACTCATCATTCTTGGTTTGCCATCCCTTTTTCTAGTGAGGGGATTGACTATTGTACCACTGTATCTTCATCTTGATCTGTCCAAACATGTTATGCGCAATGTACTCCTCCCGTGTCTCTCTAGTATGGGCTCGTAATGCTGAGAGTGACGTGTTGGTGCAGCTGCGTTTTCTGTAGGGGAACTCTCTCTTCTCTTTGGGTTGTGTTGAAGTTGTTTTTGGCGCACCAGTCATCGCAATGGCTTAGCTGCTTTTATCTGGCTATCTCTTAGCTTCCCTAGTTTTTTTGTTGAGTGCCTCGCGGTGGTGTAGCTAGACCGGCCCGTTGCCTTTTCACTCTTTACTAGCCCTGTCCTCCTAAACCTCGTTTTTTCTACGTGGGCACCAAAGTACGCAGGCTTTCCTTCCTTCTTTCTTTCCCGTGCTTGACCTTCTCATACACGTTTTGCCCTTCTTCTCATCACCTTGGTTGGCCCCCCTATTTTCTGTTATCGCTTCCAGCTTGCCTCTCTTGCTGCCCTTTTATTTATCAGCAACTTTTAGTTTCGTTTCAATCTCGTAGTAGGGAGTTTGCTATCTCCCCTGGACCTATGTAATACGCCATCCACCATTAAAAATGCGCAATGTCAGTAGACTCCGCTTGCGTGCGCATACTTTGAAAGTGGAGGCAGCAGCGTGGCATGAAGATGGTTCTGCGTATGTGATGACCAGTGCCCTGGTGAAGATGTCCAAAATGAGGTGCACGCTCTTTTATTTCCAAGACCATCGGGCTTGTGAGCTGAGGAGGAAACATTTCTCCTTTTTGTTTACAGCTTTTGGAGGACTTCTCAGCAGCTCGAGCCTTCTTGCAGCAACAGGACAACAACCAACTTCATAATTTCCTTTCTCAGCAGAACACTAGACTTATTCTCTTTCTTTCTGAACTTCTTATGGAATAATTTGTGGCTGGCCGAGACCAGTCAGCAGCCGATCAACCAAACAACCTGGCTCAGGGTCACCCCCCATTGTAATTATTGTAACCATTTCCGGGGGTGCGCACCCAGAAACGTGTTTAAACCAACAGTTAACTGCAGCTTGGGCCGGTCGTCCTCTAAACTGTCAACCCATTTGTATCGTGCCTGTAAGGCAAACAGACGCCTTCTTACAGCCAACTATTTTGATCTGACAACATTAATCACGAAAATGAAAATGTACAACTCGAAGGCAAATGTACAAAAAAGGGAAGTAAAAAGGAAACGAGAGAGGAAAAGAGGATTGCTATAGCTACTGCTACTAAGTAAAAGAGAGAGAGACTAGGAACACGCATATCTCTGGCAACGTTCGCACGCAAAACCTTTCTCACACATTCATCAGACCTCCTTGCGAGCAATAAAGTAAAAAGCTGATACAACAGAACACTCCATGCCGATGGCAATAAACGTGGTGTCTCCACACCTAAAATTAACGCAAAAATCCCAATAAATTACGTGTTCATGCCAGATCTTCAAGCACAAAGGCCCCCCGTCTCCGGTGCTTATTGCTGCCGGCAGAGTTTGGGGCGTCCTGATCCTCGTCCTCTTCATTTCTGCAATGAAAGTGCGTACACCATCATGAAAGAGCTTTCGACAAGGTCGACAATTGAAAGGAGAGCATTTTTGTTGTTTGCTAGTGTCAACATGTCAGTCAGCTAGCGGCAGTCAAAAAGTGGCACACTGAAAACAAACGAGCTTGCGCTCTTTTCACAAGCTAGTAGCAGTGCAGAATCTTGCCCCTTCCTCCTCACACAGATCTCCCTGGCGACCGTTATCATACTACCCCCAGCTACAGCTCGCCACTCATTACACCACCACCACGCCAGCGCGCCCTCTGCACCTGGGTAATAACACTTTCCAGCCCAACATGCCCAGGGAGCACATATTCTAGCATACACCCACACCCACCCACCCACACACACCAGTGTTTTTACCCCTCATACCTGCCACTAGAAGGCCCTGCTTGCTCCTCAAGCTCAAGAGCACGCTTAGCACCACGCCCCCTCCTTGTTGTGGGCGGTGCCTGTGCCTGCTCACTGGAAGGTCCGGAGCCTGCCAAACAGGGTGCACACGCAAGGTTTTGCAAAAACGTTGCATGGAGTGATTCACGAATCAGAGAGGCTCATCCCGAGAACAAAGAAAGAGCAAATCATGTTGTCACGTGAAGCAGTCACTCCTTGTAACCCATTACGATTCTGTGCATTCTTGTGCAAATTTCGCCGGCATTCGTGGTATGTGTAAGCCAGTTTAGTGTTATTTGTCCTGACAATTGTTGCTTTGAACTCAGGAGCACAGGGCATAGTAAAGTGCTGCTAGTTGTTATGATAAACGTTGCTTTGAACTTGGCAACACAGGGCAGAGTAAAGCTATCTGTATGTCAGCTGGTATGTAAGCTGGTTGTGTGTCAATTGTATGCCTGGCCTCTGACATGCCTCATCACTTTTGTCGACCCCTCATGACCTATCACTGTGACTGAGTGGCTTGATATTCTGCTACCATTTCCTATATCTTTAGACTTACCCCTGCCTCTCCTGCTTTGGGTGGCTGGTGCCTCGCCTGCCTCATCCTCAGCAGCAGCTGCGTTGGAAGTTGGGGACCGAGCTGCCTTACGTGCGGTTGCGCGCGTCTTGCGACGAGTTGAGGGGGGAGAGGCCTGCCTAGCTGATGTGTCGGACCTGCAGAGAGACCAAGGCAGTGCACTGGCAGTGGTGGCTTTGTTCGTCGCACATTTTTAGTGCACACTGATGCACACAGGGTGGTCACGTTAAGGTGAATGACAGTTGCCAAGGTCTGCAGGTGTTGCGTGATGGTGCGCAACCTACTGTTCCAAGACGCCTGAAACCGCAAAAAAATTGGGATCACATGCATGTTGGTTTTGCTTTTTGTTTGTTGCAGCAGCTTAAGTTTCAAGGCCACTGCAACAACCCTGCAGTACGTACTTCAGCAACGCAGGAGCGTTCAGATTTCTTTGTGCACGACATCTATTTTATTTGTACCCGGCACACCCATCGGTAACACAGTGGCAGCTAGTCTTCGTCACTGCCAAATTATACCCAGTCGGCACAGATCTTGCCACAGTCCCTATCACAATCCCGGTTACTCAGCCTCCACCTCACCTCTTTGCCTTGCGTGCTGTGCTCGGTGGAGCACGCTGCTCCTCTGCTGCTCCTCCACTGCTCTGAACCCCCCTGCTTCCGGTGCCCACTCCGCTTGATGGCCCAGCATCCTCTGCAGCATGCCCTCCCTCCAGATCTTCCACTTCATCTGCACCAGCACCTGGGCCTCCCATTGCAGCAGCAGCAGCAGCTGCGCCAGGGAGAGGAGAAGCAGGCAGGGCAGCTGCCGCTGCAGCTACGATTGAGGCGGCCCTAGATGATGGCCTGTATGCCTTACGTGCAGGGGTAGCGGTGGTGGCTGTGGTCGCCGCTGCGGGTGTGGTTTGGGAGGGGCCTGCTTCCTGTGCGGAGCTCCTCCTAGCACCTCCCCCTGATGCAGGCCCAGCACTTCTGCTCCCACCGCCTCCTCCCTCCTCCCTAGGTGCAGGAGTTACTGCTGCTGCAAAGGCAGCAGAGGGCTGAGGAAGGGGCAGTGGCAATGCAGGTGGGGCTGCAGCGGCCGCAGCAGCAGCAGGATCGCCCTCTGGTGCGAAGCGTGTGCGCTTGAAGGGGTGAGGGGTGTCTCCAAAGCGGTCAGGGCCACTGCCTCCACTGCCATTGCCTGTGCTTCCGAATGCTCCGCGGTGTGGTGGTGCAGCAGCGCCACCTGGAAGGCGGTGGTTAGAAGGTGGCGTTGGTTGGTTAAAGAAAGTCCGCAGCTTGGGGCTGGGTGAATTATGTCTGATGAAGGGCTGCCAGCCAACAGACGCAAGGCGCTCGTGGACGGCAAAACATGTTTACCTGCTTTCATTATTTTCTTAGCTCAAGAGGGCCGCATTTGTAAGCAAACGCAGCGACTGAATCCCTTCAAAGGAGCTAGAAGAAATGAAGCTGCAAGCGCACCTGAAGAGGAGGGGCCTGCTCCTTGACCCCTGCTTCCTCCACCAGAGGTCCTGCCCAGGGGCATCTCGCCTAAGATTGATGAGAGAATTGTAGCGCTTAAGCATTGGTGATGCGTGAGACGGAGTCAAAAGCAGCAGGCATCAACAGTGATTGCACGTGGTGACTGAGAAGGCCGTTCCCTGACTGTCGCTTGCGCTCACTTTTTTGTTGCTGGGTTACCAGGTGCGACACATCCCACAGTTGTCCAATGCGGTTTACCTGCAGTTTCAGCTGCACTAGAGGGCCGGCCCCCACTCATGGCTGCTGAGAAAGCGGCAGCAGCAGAAGTCAGGGGGGAAAGCAAGGAACCAAACAATGGGTGGGAGGGACCCTCCGGAGATGCGAGACCACCGGCACCCCCCCCTCCAGGAGCACCACGTGGGGGGGTGGGCAGGCGGCTGCGGGCGGTGGAGTGCCGCATCTCAACTTGGACAGCGCCCTGCAAGATGGGTATTGCAAGGTTGTCGCAATTTACTTTTGTTGTAAGAAGCTCTCTGGGCTGCTACTAGCGCTGTTGGGGGCGGGCAGACAGCTGTGGACAGAGGAATCGCTATGCACATTTGCGCTCAGACCATGCATGAGCAAGCTCTTTGTGACGTTATTTGGGTAGTCTTATCATGGGAATTTTCCTTATGGCATGTTGAAAGTGTAAACAAAACGGAAGGCACGTTAGCATCAACTGAATACCTGCAAGTCTTTGCACGTAAGGCAACAGCTTGCTGTGCAGGGTTGGCCAGAACCATATATTTACGGTGTACATACGGTACTTCTAGCAGAGAAACCACCAAATATACGGTGATACACGCGTAAATACGGTTCTGGCAAACCCCATTGCTGTGCCTTCTGTGCTCCTGGTGGGGAGAAAACCGAGGTAGACTTATACTAAGGCAAAAGGAAGGTAAGAAGCAAATAAACACATGTACAAGAAAAGGGATGGATAAGTGAAGGTACTCATGAACAGCGGTACAGGAGGGAGGGACATGCGGAGGGCCAGGACATGCCTTACCTCTTTGCCTGCCAGTGCGGCCTCGCGATCTGCCAGCTTCAAGCTGCGTCTTTCAAGTTCCGCCTCCCTAGAAAAAGTACACAGATGAAAGGAGAGGGGCTTGTGGATGTGTGCTTGGAGTCGATAGAGCAGCTCAAGAAGCTGGAACAGAAGAATCATGCTGATTGCACCACCATGTTAGAGCAATGTCCTCTGCCCCACGTGCATCTAGGTAGCCAAGCAGCGGTATAAGCAAACTCAATTGGCTTAATTAGAAAATTCATGCTGAGTGCGACACCTTAACAGAGCAATGTCCTTAGCCCCGTGTGCATCCAGTAGCAAAACAAAGCAAGCACTACACAGCTCTCAACACCTACCTTGCCTCCAGGTTTTGAATTCGCTTAGCATCGTCGCGCATCGCCCGAGTCAAATCCTTGCGGACTGCGTCTGTCTCCTTGCCCACATCTTTGAGCAAGGCATGCGCCTGCTTCTCAGCATCGGTCAGCAGCCTGCAGGCAATGGTGCGTGAAGGCAAAGAGTTTGCACACGCCAGGGCAAATTCTCAGAAGATTTTAGACTTTGTAACCTCTATGCATGCAGCTAAGGCTCGAAAAAAACAGATAGTCCTGACTTGTGTTATAGCTCAATCCCAAACCTTGCCAATGATATCTGCTTGACTATGGTATCCCCACCTTTCTGCCTCTTTGCGTGCGTTTTGTAGCGAGCCATCTGTGTCGTTCAACACGACCTCCTTCAAAGCCACGGCACGCTCCCGACGCTCCACCTCTGCGATCTCCTTTGGCAAGTTCTGCAAACCCACGGAACATATGCATGAACGGAGTCGCTTACATTGCACATGCATGGCCAGACTTCTCGTTTGGCTGCGTGAGTAAGGGTGATGGGGGGGAAATATTCTGAGGTTGGATATGCGGCTCTCTTGCTTAAAAAAGAAAAGGGGGCACATGCAGCCTCAACAAATCTACTCTATTTTCTTCTGATCGACCCTGCAAGTAGGATCCTCCGATTAGCAGCTCCCTCACCTTTTGCCTGATTTCATTGTCCTTGACCTTTTCCAAGCGGCTGGCAATCTCCACCTCCCTGCGAGCGTGCTCGTTGTTCATCTGGTTCTCCAGCCGGGTGACCTCAGCCTCGCGAGCAGCTAGCTGTAGGACCAAAAGCAGCAAGCCGCGTGCGGAGAATGAGTCTTAAAAGGGATGGGTCAGTTTTCAGTCTAAGATTGACAGGACGTCTTTCATGCATGCATATGAGCACAGATACACACGCACAAAGACACTTTCAATTTCTATGCAGGGCGTAAATTTTAAGCTTAGACATCTTGTACCACAGCGCAATGGTGGCAGTTCTTTTATAGCAGTAGCGCAACACGTAGTACGATCAGCACTTTCCAGCTTTCAATGCAAACCGTGTGTACATGCACGCGTTTGAGCAGAGCAACAAGTGACGACCCTGATGCCAGTCAGCATCGCCACACAGAGATGTAGAAAGGAAGGAGCACCCTATTTGTACGACAGATGATTGGCACAGCAAAACCTCCTCTGACCCACCAGTGTAGAAAGGAAGGAGCACCCTATTTGTACGACAGATGATTGGCACAGCAAAACCTCCTCTGACCCACCAGTGCCATAGAGGCCTGCGCCTGCTGCATATCCCCTGACAGCTTTTTGCGCTCCTCCCTCACTGACTTGAGCTCGTCCTTCACGTCTTTGTGCTGCGCCTTGACATCAGCCTGTGTGTTGGCAAAATCACAGAACTGGAGTGAGGAGCGGAAAGGAATGCCTCAAATAGTACTTTTAATGGCTTAGTTGTCACATGCGTCAAACCTTCAGGCTGCATGTTTGCTCACATCTGAGAGCATACACCTTTGGCAACCTTCTAGAGGCCGTTTTGCCAAAGGGCATGACGTATTATAGTATACGTACAATAATTATACAATACTCAACACAAACTGCTGGCATTTCTATCAGCTTCTGACCCTGCGCCAGAAATCAGTTGGCCCCGCTTCTCATTAGCTTGACGAGTAAGTGCCACGATAAGCAAGTGCCCACCACTGTTGCCCTCGTTGCTAATTGCTCAAAACATTCCCCACCAAAAGAGTGTTGCTTGGCCTTCCTTTGACAGCTTTTAGCTTTAATGGGAGTGAATGGGTTTTTTGTAGTGAGCAACCAGAAATTATCTAATGGTGGTAGGAGCTTTACTCCCTTGCGCAAAACGACTGGTTGAAACGTTGAAAGACTGGGTGGAGCACGCAATGACTCCACATATCCCTGGTTTTACTGGAGAAGATTTCCTCATAGACAGACACGCTCAAGCAAAGCAAAGCTCATTCCAATCAAGTGAAAATAAGCCATGCTCCTTCTTCTCTCTGCACTGCCTTCAGTACACACGCTGTTACTGTGCTTGGCACACTTGCTCTGCTTACTTCTTGTGTGCACACACTTTGACTGTGCTTGCTGCTCAACAGTCTTGAGCTCACTGCTATCGTTGCTTGACAAGTGCACTCATCAACCCTGTGCTCACTGTGTTACGCGCACAACTGCCCTGCTCAACATTCTTGTTGCTGTACCAATCCTATTACCCCACTAGTCGTTGCGCCGCACACCTGCTGCGCATGGATGAAGGCTTGCTGCTCTGCCAGGTGCCTGGCCTTCTTTTCCATCTCAGCCTCCCGTTTCTCAAGCTCCACATCATCCTGCGCAATCTCTTTCTCGTGCTCCTCCAGGTGTGCACGCTGCTGCGCAAGCCCGTGGCGACCCTCCTTGAGCTGCAGGCAAGTGTTTGGCTTCAGAGATTAAAAATTTGCGAATCTGCTGCGATGACATGGGGTTGGGATTGGGGATGCACTGTCTTTATCTCTTGGTTTGTGTGCCAGGATTGTGAGATTGTGATTGATCTCCTCACTCAACCAGGAGAGTAGTTAAGTGAACACCGACATGCATGTGCTTACAATGTTAGCACTCAGATGGACAAACACACGTTGAAGAAACTGATAGAACAGGTGCGTGAGCAAGCGGAAAGAAAAAAGTCTAGCTTGATCATGGAACCTGATCATTGTCTATTTAACATGCGTCAAGGTATACTATTCAAGCTGACCTCTGCGTCCAGCGTATCCAAATCAGCCCGTTTCTTGGCTGCCTCAGAGGCCTGCTTACTGACTGCAGCCGCTTCTTTTTCAATCCCCCTTTCACGCTTTGCCATGGCCTTCTCCTGTGAGGACAGGAAGAACAGGGGAGTATGCAGTTGCAGAGTAGTGTTACCGAATGGAGCCTGGCAACTCCAAATGAAAGCGAAACACACATGCACACACACCGTACTTGGGCTGAATGAACAAGCTTTGAACCAGAGAAGCTCTTGATGCACAATGGTGACATTTACCGCAAGGCTACTTGCTACCACCTCAGAAGCGAAGATCACATGAATTGCACAACCACACATAGCTGTGGGCAAGCACACCTGGGCAGCCAGCTCAGCACGTTTGCTCTGCACGTCCTTCTGCTGCTCTTCTAGACGGGCACGCTCCTTTGCAGACGACTCTTGGGCCTGGAGAAGCTCCTTGACTTGCTTGGCATGAGGCTCCTGCAGAGCATGTTTGTAGGCGTGCACAGTTTAATAAAACATGTAATCAATTTTATTGTAGCACATGTTTTATTGTAGCTGTACTTGTGTCCTTGCGATATCAGGAATGGATAAGAAAGGTAGGGCGCTGACACCAACACTAATGCAATGCGTAGATTGTAATGAAGGAGTTTCCAAAGCCATAACTTGACAACTGAAGCAATCCACTGCAACTCCAGATACACATTGACACTTCCATCACAAGGACACAAATACACGGCAAGGCATGTCAGTAAAGAGGGTGCGTCCAGAAACTGACGCAAGTGAAAGGGGAGGCTCACCTTCATAGCAGCCGCTGCCTTGAGCTGCGCAGATGCATCAGCAAGCTGGGCGGTCAACACTTCCTTGCCTTCCTTCAGCTGTGTTTGAGCAATGCACAGCAAGTGTGGGGTGTAAGTGGATCTGATGTGCTTGAGCGATGCACAGCAACTGCTGGGTGTAAACAGACATGATGTGCTTGAGCAATGCACAGCAATTGCTGGGTCTGTTTGAAAACATATCTGATGTGCTTGAGCCAAGACAACGGGAACATACATCGGCAACAACAGTGTTGTAGAGAAGCGAGCATTCAAATAAAACCTATGCATGCAGCACATACCTCTGCCTCCAGCCTGTTCAACTCTGCCGTGCGCTTCACATTCTCTGTGACTTGCTTTGAAGCGCTTGACATCTCCTTGGCAGACTTCTTCTCACGGGCTACCACCTCCCTCTCCTACAAATCATGGGGCAGGGCGGATGCTGAAAAACAGCTCTGGCGGTCATGAGGACTGGGTCAGCAAAAGAACACAGATGTCTACCAGAATGATTACATAAGCACGTGAACTCATTATTTATCGTTTTATTATAGACTCCTCCCACAAGCGTACCCCAAGGAGGGTAGGGCAAACACATAACCCAGCTCTCACCTGGGCCGTCAACTCAGCGCGTTTGCTCTCCATCTCCTCTTGCAATGCCTCCAGTCGGTCGTGCTCCTCATCAATTGCCGCCTGGGCTGCTTCGATCTCCTTGACCTGCCTGGTGTGATTTGCCTGTAGAAAACAATTCTAATGTATGTTCAGATGCTCAATGTGTGCAACCTTATGAGAAGGGAGCAAGAAATGTGTCGAACACAATAAATCGCACTAAGGGAACAAGTATCAGAAGTGCGATGCCACTAGAAAAGCGTAATGTAATAACTTGGACCCTGCACGTGGACAGCTGCAAAATTGTTGGCTCGTAACTTAGGGATAGCACGGGGTAGCATGTGTATGTATGCACGCAGGAACCTTTTAAGTTGTGAAGCTGCGCTACTAAGGGACGCATGTACGCGAGACAAGCACGTTGCTTTCATGTGTTGCTTGCCCAATACCCAACCATATACAAACTCACTTGGATAGCTGAAGCGGCCTTGAGCTTTTCCTCTGCCTCTGCACTTTGCTGAGCAAGAGCTGCTTGCTTCTCTTTCAGCTGCAATGTGAGAAGATGTAAGTCAGACCTTTAAAATGAAAGGGAGTGAAATATGAGCATGCCAACACATCTCAAAGACAACTCACCCCTGCCTCCAGCACGTTCAACTCTGCACTCCTCTTGGAGACCTCGTTGACCTGTTGGGCCGCTGCAGTGGCATCCTTGTTGGTCGCCTTCTCACGCTTCACCATTTCCTTGTCCTGTGAGCATTGAAGTATGCTTCAGGCCATTGGCAAAAGTCACGCAGCTGTATGCGATGCATCGCTTGCAGAAAGACCGAGATCTCTAACAGAAGGCAGATGCACAAACACACCTGGGCAGTCAGTTCCGCTTGCTTGGTCTTGATCTCTTCTTGCAGCGCCTCGAGCCTGGTGCGTTCCTTGGCCACCGCTTCCTGCGCTACAAGCAGTTCCTTGACCTGCTTAGCATGGGGCTCCTGCAAAGGTGTGACCCAAGAAGCATGTAACTTGGCCAAAATTATACGCGCACATTGTACGGTGGATATGAAGCACATTAGGAAAACCTCCCCTATACCTGGTCAAATGCGGTGTATACACACAGCTCTGAGCAGTTTAGATATATATACAGCAAGTTTGCATGCACCTCACACGAAGCACCGACCGATGCAAAGGGATGCAAAGGCATGGCATTGCAATAGTGGAAGTGTCCGGAGCGATGGGACTTTTAATTGCAGGACAGGACTGAGCTACAGTGCCTAGTGGCTCATGGGAGGACAGTGGTGCGATGAGCATCAGAGATGTAAAGAATGCTCTGTCAACTAGCAGAGGCCGACAGAAAGGAAAAAAAGAAATAATAAGTTCCACAGTTTCCCCAATCCGGCCTATGCGAGCGCCGTAAGCCCTCTGAGCTGCAGTACATTGGTATGCACGTGCGTACGTGTGCGTGCGTGCGCATGTGTGCGTGCGGGCGCGTACGTGCGTGTGTGTACAGTTGTGTACGTATGTGCGTGTATGCGTTGCGTACTTGTGCGTGTGTGTGATTGTGTGTGTGCGAGCGTACGTGTGTATGTACGTACGTACGTGTGTGCGTGCGCTTACGTGTGTGCGTGCGGGTACGTGTGTGCGCGTATGTGTGTGTGCGTGCTCCTGTGTGCGTGCGTGCACGTACGTGCGTGCATGCATTGTGAAGGGATTGAAGACGCCCTTTCTTTTGGTGTCCTTCCTCCCCAAAAGAGGGCCAGCCTCCCAAGCTGTTTGTTTCCCTTGGAGGCCTTGAGGGACGGCTTGGGAGGCTTTCCCGGCCTGTCCCAATTCTCAGGATTAATTAATTAACCCCAATGCGAGCTTTGCGAGGCCCTTGTAATTTGGTTACTTAAATGCTCCCGACACACCGTAAGGGGGTCAGAAACGTTCGCGTTACGCGGTGATATACCGTCTCTACGGTATAGTGGCAAATAAACCCATTTTGGTACAAATAGACCTATGCTGGTACAAACCTGAGAGGCGGCAACGGCCTTGAGTCGCTCATCCATCTCGGCCAATCGCTGAGCCAGAACAGCTTCTTTCTGCTTAACCTGCAGAGGATGAGATGATGAGGGAGCCACTTGAGTGATACAATCTTTGACACAAGTTGTTCCTGAGTGAATGAGACAAACCAGCCTTTCCCAAAGCATGCAAACGACTTGGAAGATTATTGTGGCTCCCAAGGAATCAGCTAAACAGGTACACAGTAAACAGCTAAACAGCTAAACAGGCACTCCGTGCGTTTCCCCGCCGACTGGCTGCAATGCATTAATCAAACAAGGACTGTTGCTTTGCACCAATTGAACAGCATTGGAACAAGATCTAATTAGTGCATACCACGCACATCTGCAAGGCCAAAATGTCTCACATTGTCACACATCCTGTGCACTGCCTCACAGGTGCATCTGCAATCACGCCAGCATCATTCGCGAAACAGAACCTGCGCAAAAGCAATTATCTGCCTCTGATTCACCTCAGCGTCTTGCTTTGCGAGTAGATCAGTCTTCTTGGCTGTGTCAGCAACCGTTTTGGCTACGGCGGCGGCCTCCTTGCCGACCTCCTTCTCACGCCTGATGACCTCTTTTTCCTACAAGCACACGCACGAGGAACAAGCCATGCATGCCATCCACTGTAGGTTCTGTCACAGGAGCCAGTCTTTCGATCTCACATTGAGACATCAAAGAGAACATGTGAGCATGTCTTGCATCCTACACCTTGTAGGAAAGGTACAAAACAATCAGGACTGTACCGACATGAATTGTGAAAAAGAAGCATCAGCAAATAGCAGTCATTAACATGTGTTCCTTTTTGTGCTCAAACTTTACAAGGCTGTCTCACCTGTGCCGCCAGCTCTGCCTGCCTGCTCTTGACGTCCTCTTGCTGGGCTTCAACACGCGCACGCTCCTTGGCCGCTGCTTCCTGTACAGCGGTCAACTCCTTGACTTGCTTGGCATGGGGCTCCTGCAAAGAAACAGAGACGTGAAGGGATGCTTTCAATGAATGGCGGGGCCAGCTTTTTGGTGGTATACGGGCAAAAGATACGACAATTGCCAGTGAAAGAATGCAGCCACCGTGCGTTTCTGCTGTAGTTTCTGCTGTAGTAAAGTTTCTGCAAAAAAGTTGACGGAGAACGAAGAAGACGTGCCTGAGAAGCAGTAGCTGCTTTGAGTCGGGCATCAGCTTCGGCAACTTGCTGCGCAATTGCAGATTGCTTCTCTTTCAACTGCACACAAAGAGAGGAGGATTGGGTTCATAAGCATCAAGTCAACATTTATAAATATGCTTCTAGCTGCAACAAAAACCTCATCGTTCCAGATTGCAACAATGCAGTAATGCCCTGATGTCGTGCAATGCCCACCTCTGCCTCCAGCCTGTTCAACTCTGCCGTACGCTTCACATTCTCTGTGACTTGCTTTGAAGCACTTGACATCTCCTTGGCGGACTTCATTTCACGGGCTACCACCTCCCTCTCCTGCAAATTATGGGGCAGGGCGGGTGCTAGAAAACAGCTCTGGCAGTCGTAAAAACTAAGTCAGCAAAGAACACAGACGCCCACCAGAACGATTACATAGGCACGTTAACTTATTATTTATTGTTCTATTATAGACTCCTCCCACAAGCGCACCCCAAGGAGGGCAGGGCAAACACATAACCCAGCTCTCACCTGGGCCGTCAACTCAGCGCGTTTGCTCTCCATCTCCTCTTGCAATGCCTCCAGTCGGTCGTGCTCCTCATCAATTGCCGCCTGGGCTGCACTAAGCTCCTTGACTTGCTTGGTATGGTTTGCCTGCAGTCAAAAGCACGTTTCAATCTCTCAACAGGCTTTAATGTCAATTGTTACTGCAATTAGAACCTTATGGTGAAACCCATGGTTGAGGGCCCATTAACACACTCACATGAATAGCTGCAGCAGACTGCAGCCTCTCCTCTGCATCAGCAGTTTTTTGTGCAAACACGGCTTGCTGCTCCTTCAGCTGCAAGTCGAAGAAAATGAGTTAAGTGTTAGCAAGCATACTTTATGCATGAGGGTATACTGGACACGATTAAAACACACAGCTGTATACAAACCAAAAGACACAGGAGACCCACCCCTGCCTCCAGCGCATTCAACTCTGCATTCCTCTTGGAGACCTCGTTGACCTGCTTGGCCGCTGCAGTAGCATCCTTGCTGGTCGCCTTCTCACGCTTGAGCACCTCCTTCTCCTGCAGGCAGACAACATGCACAATCAAGCACGTTGTGTACCTACTAACACACACTCAGCATGCTTTGAAGAAGAGCTCGTACCGCAACGCACAGCAATTTGCACTCTGTCAACACACCTGGGCAGCGAGTTCTGTGCGTTTGGCCTTGATTTCCTCCTGCAATGTCTCAAGCCGACTGCGCTCCTTTGCAACCGCCTCCTGTGCCGCTAAGAGCTCCTTGACTTGCTTGGCGTGAGGTTCCTGTGAGGATGAGAAGGGAATAAAAGGTACTTTGTAGCTTAGAGGAAAGCACAGGGTCATAGTCCTTCGGCAGGAGGCAGCATGGGAACAGATCCATGTTTCAGATAGAGAGCTAGGGAGCCTTATACGTGTCTTATCCCTTGCACTGCACAACAAAGAATGCAATGCTTCTGCACTGGATGCTCTTATGAAGCCTGTCACAAAGCACTCTGCAACACCCGCAACACATTTCAGATGATGCTTACGTGGGTGGCAGCAGCAGCCTTGAGCCGAGTGTCGGCAACAGCAACCTGTTCTGCTAAGGCTATCTCCCTCCGCTTCATCTGCAATTTGAATCAAAATTGAAGGTGTGAGGACACGACACGTGATAAAACAGCAGATCAAGGTAGACATCGCAATGAAATTGCTCAACTTTGTAAAGCAGCTGTAGCGACACACCACCAAAATCAGGCGAATCCACTTTGAAGCTACACCTGCTTGACACATTCACATACCTCAGCCTCTTGGCCGACCAGCTGCTCTGTCTTTTTTGCAACTTCCGCTGCCTGCTTGGAAATGGCAGCCGCCTCCTTGCTCATCTCCTTCTCGCGCTTCACAGCCTCCTTCTCCTTCAAGCGGTGCATTGTACCAGCTAGTAGGCAACCTGACTGACCTAGGACTAGAGCGAATCCTTGAATTAAAATAGCATCATCCTAACAATACCTAGGGCATTTTCTGCGAGGATTAATCTAGGCAAGTTATTCTTAAATATAGGGTTGCATCATCCTGAACTTTGGGTAAAGAAAGATAAACAAAAGCAGCTGCTTTTGTCATGCGCTCATTCATGAACTATCAGCATAACCTCCCCTAAAGCCCTTGCTGCCTAGCAATGCCAGGTGTCCATTCAATTTGTGTCGCAATTATGCTTAAAACCTTGGGGGCACCAAAAGAATTTCTGTTTAGTGGCTTGTCGGTGGACTCTTTGTAAGTTGCTCCAACGAAGATTACGTGGAGCTTCATGATATTGTCCCTTCTTGTTTAACTTGCCATACAAAACCTTTGCACTCATGCCCATCCACTGTGCGGCTGGTTTGGCATGATACTTGTTTTGAAGTGGTGCCAGTGCTGCCATGCGTACTTCCAACCGCGTGCAATACATATTAATTGTGTGTGTGTCACGGTACATATTCCTCCATTCCTGCATCATGTCAACCTCACCGAGTCCTTATTCATTACCCACTCAAATTGCTGTGGTCTCCAGATTTAACCTTACCTGTGCCGCCAGCTCTGCCTGCCTGCTCTTGACGTCCTCTTGCTGGGCTTCAACACGCGCACGCTCCTTGGCCGCTGCTTCCTGTACAGCGGTCAACTCCTTGACTTGCTTGGCATGGGGCTCCTGCAAAGAAACAGAGATGTGGAGAGATGCTTGCAATAAATGGCGGGGCCAGATTTTTGGTGGTATACGGGTAAAAGATACGACCATTGCCAGTGAAAAAATGCAGCTGCCGTGCGTTTCTTCTGTAAAGTTTCTGCAAAAACGTTGACGGAGAACGAAGAAGACGTGCCTGAGAAGCAGTAGCTGCTTTGAGTCGGGCATCAGCTTCGGCAACTTGCTGCGCAATTGCAGATTGCTTCTCTTTCAACTGCACACAAAGAAAGGAAGATTGGGTTCATAAGCAACAACTTAACATTTATAAATATGCTTCTAGCTGCAACAAAAACATCATCGTTCCAGATTGCAACACTGCAGTAATGCCCTGATGTCGTGTAATGCCCACCTCTGCCTCCAGCCTGTTCAACTCTGCCGTACGCTTCACATTCTCTGTGACTTGCTTTGAAGCGCTTGACATCTCCTTGGCGGACTTCTTCTCACGGGCTACCACCTCCCTCTCCTGCAAATCATGGGGCAGGGCGGGTGCTAGAAAACAGCTCTGGCAGTCGTAAAAACTAAGTCAGCAAAAGAACACAGACGCCCACCAGAACGATTACATAGGCACGTTAACTTATTATTTATTGTTCTATTATAGACTCCTCCCACAAGCGCACCCCAAAGAGGCAGGGCAAACACATAACCCAGCTCTCACCTGGGCCGTCAACTCAGCACGTTTGCTCTCCATCTCCTCTTGCAATGCCTCCAGTCGGTCGTGCTCCTCATCAATTGCCGCCTGGGCTGCACTAAGCTCCTTGACTTGCTTGGTATGGTTTGCCTGCAGTCAAAAGCAAGTTTCAATCTCTCAACAGGCTTGAAAGTCTATTGTTACTGCAATTAGAACCTTATGGTGAAACCCATGATTGAGGGCCCATTAACACACTCACTTGAATAGCTGCAGCAGACTGCAGCCTCTCCTCTGCATCAGCAGTTTGTTGTGCAAACACGGCTTGCTGCTCCTTCAGCTGCAAATCGAAGAAAATGAGTTTAGTGTTAGCAAGCATACTTAATGCATGAGGGTATACTGGACACGATTAAAACACACAGCTGTATACAGCCAAAAGACACAGGAGACCCACCCCTGCCTCCAGCGCATTCAACTCTACAC
>Ga0307974_1000214_pt1 | contig 32996 bp, 47 predicted proteins | sample OrgLakmetagen784_FD_201812 | JGI IMG/M metagenome (GOLD analysis project Ga0307974, IMG submission 201812) | Saline water microbial communities from Organic Lake, Antarctica - #784 | ecosystem: Environmental > Aquatic > Non-marine Saline and Alkaline > Saline | place: Antarctica: Organic Lake... | reverse complement strand
TTAAGAGGTGAATGTAAGCGTATACCATGATTGATTTTGATTTGTTTCTAAATAAGCAAATAAACATTATAAAATAAAATGTAGACGCTAAAAAATAGTGGATGTAATACTGAAGGTCTAGCAGATTGACAAAACCAATAACGGCAAATGACAGTAGGACCAGGTATATTTTATTCACTTGCTTTTCTTATAAGGCTTTTGCGCTGGCATGATTGGCGTTTGATTTTTCTTACTAGGTCTTTTTTTCTTTGGTAATGGCATGATATTACTCATTAGTTTAACTGTTTCAGAGTGTTAATTGTAATTGTTATAGAAAATAAGTCAATTGTCTTGACGTAATAAGATTATTTAACTATTGTAAATACGCGCCTACCCTTAGCGGGGGACAAGCAGCCTTATCCACTGTTGGCGCATTACTTCTGGATTAATAACCTGACTGATAAAGAGGTTCCACAATGAAAATTGAAGTATTTAAACAAGCCGGCGGTATATTCATTCCAGTTGATGATATTGAATACGAAAAAACTACAAAGTTTAAGACCGGCGAGCAATACCAGGTAGAAATAAAACTAACCCGTAATCCGAAATTTCACCGCAAAGTATTTGTATTTTTTAACTTCTGCTTTTCGTATTGGTCTGGCGTAAAAAACTTTATGGATGAGTCAGCGCAAAAGGATGAATTTAGAAAGCAACTAACCATCCTGGCTGGCTATTACACTGAGTGCTACAACTTGCAAGGTGATTTGATAATACGCGCTGAATCGCTATCCTTTGCCAGTATGAGCGAGGAGCGTTTTAGAGAAGTTTATAGTGCTTTAATCAACACTGCATTAGTTCACATATTTGCTGATTGCAGGGACGCTAACATTGAAAATCAATTAGTAGGGTTTTTTTCGTGAAAAACAAAAAAGAAATATTAAACGTATCTTTCTCAGGCGGTGAAACATCAGCTTATATGACATATAGACTGCTTTTAGAGTATAGCGATAAATATGATATACGCCCTGTGTTTGCTAATACAGGAGAAGAAAACGAAGAAACACTTAAATTTATTAAGCTTTGTGATGATGAATTTGAATTTAATACCGTATGGGTTGAAGCTGTTACGCACGCCGAACACGGAAAGGGGCAAACGCATAAACTAGTTAATTTTAAAACAGCGTCAAGGAATGGTGAGCCATTTAAACAACTTATATCAGTTGAAGGCATACCAAATAGCAAGTTTATGCATTGCAGTGAACGCCTTAAAACCTTTGCGATAAATAGTTATAAGCGTTCAATTGGCATAATGGGTTGCAAAACATCAATTTGCATAAGAACTGATGAAGCAAGTAGGAGGTCGCAAAAAAGCGCAGATAAATACAACTTAGTTTATCCTTTATTGGATTGGATACCCGCAGACAAGCAAGATGTAAATGCATTCTGGGAAGATTTACCGTTTAGATTAAATTTAAAACCACATCAAGGAAATTGTAAAACATGCTGGAAAAAATCAGATCAAAAACTTTGGCTTATTGCTTTAGAAGAACCAAGTAAATTTGATTTTAATATAGAAATGGAAAAAAAATACAGCGGTGTTAAATCTGGCGTTGTTCGCGTTGATATGTTTGGCGATCGTAAAATAGCTAGGAAGTTTTTTAGAAAACACAGGACAGCGCAACAAATAATTGATCAAGCGCAAGGCATGGATATTAAAACACTGCAAAAAATGGTTGCAATAACTGACGATAGATCAAGCGGGTGCGGTGAGACTTGCGAACCATACCAAATGAATATTGAAGAATTAAAATGAATATTGAAAATCAATTAGTGGGGTTTTTCTAATGAATGTATTTGCAGCCTTTGACGGCCATTCAGGTGGTCAAACTGCCTTAAAAGTAATGGGTATTAAGCCAGTAAAATACTATGCAAGTGAGGTTGATAAGTACGCTATACAAGCAACTATGGCGGTATTCCCTAAAAATGAGCGGCAAGGTGATTATATAAAATGCACATCAACTAACTCAAGAATAAAAGACATTACCGAAGATGATAGAGGTTATCGCCCAAATCGAGGAGATAAAGCTAAAAGTGGCATTAGCGAATTAGGCCGCATTTTAAAAATTAGTGCAAAGCATAGTGATTGTTTAACTTCTAATCACGCACCAAAAATAGAAATACAAAGCGAATGCCTTAAAAACATACACTACCGCAAACTAACCCCGCGCGAATGCGGCAGACTTCAAACAATACCAGAGGACATTTTAGACACATTGTTAAGCGCCGGAATAAGTAACTCGCAATTGTATCGCATGTTTGGTAACGGTTGGACGATTGACGTTATCGCTCACATTTTCAGTCAGATGGACTTACCAATTCAAGCATCAACGAGGCAATTAAATTTATTTGAGGGTAACTTATGAAAAGTAAACTAACACCCATCTATAAACTATCGAGGAATCAAAAATTCAAATGGCGTGGGCATAAGTATCATCAAGTTTTAAGACATGAAAAATGTAAAATTGGACAAAGAGTTTATGTTCAGCGTGCTGACTTTTCATGTGAATGGATTAACTTTCCAAGTGGTCGATTAGTTAAGCCGGTGGTTGTTTGTAATGGCAAATAAAAAAAGATGCCGCCACTGCAAAGATTACTTTAGACCTGAACAGGGGATTGTTGTCCCGGTAGGTTTCTATTGCTGCATAGAACACGCTAGGGAACACACAAGGCCAAAAGCTAGGGCAATAACTGTTAAGCGTGACAAAGTCGCTAAGAAAGCCAAACAGAAACACTTAATGACTAGAACGCAGTGGTATAGCAAATTGCAGAAAGTAGAAAATCAATACATTGTCCATGTGCGCGATAAGGATCAGCCTTGCTTTACTTGTGGCACCGAAAGCCAAAGCATTAAATATGATTGCGGTCATTACATTCATGCGGGGCGGGGCGGTGGTGATAGGCGTCGATTTATTGAAATGAACTTACACAAGCAATGCAGTATGCAATGCAATCAGCATGGCGGCGGTATGCCTGAGGTTTACGCGCAAAGAATAACCGAGGTTTACGGCGCTGACAAACTAACCTGGTTAAAAGGTGAAAATAATCACCCTTTGCTAAAAGAGTTATTTCCGCATTGGTCTGATGTAGAAAACGAAATAAACCGTTATCGTCAATTGTTACGCGATAACGGCTTAAAGCCTAATGTTTAATAATTATTTATTGTAAATACACGTTTGCAGTATTAAATATTTTAGCGTGCTGATTTATCCTAATAATTAAGCCGTTAGGGTTGTTGCCAGCAGCAACAGCGCTTGAGCCATCAGTTAAAACAAACTTAAAGGTTCTTGTTCCTGATGTGTAACTTGCTGCAATGTCTCTACCTTGTACGCTTGAGCTAATTTCTAATATCTGTCTTGTTGTGCCAAATCCAAAAAGCATGTATTTCTTTTCAATAAAAAATTGATTTGATGGTGTTGTGCTTCCTGGGTTTCTTTGGTAATAAGATATTTCTAATATAGTTGCACTATCACCCGCGCCATCAATATGCTGCATATCTAACAGTTGAGTGTCTATGGGGTTTGTTAAATTATCAAAGACCCACTCATGTTGTACTGCTTCAATAACCTCTTTAACAATAGCTACCCCTGCACCCGAAGAACGAATTGCAACTGAGCGCCCTGTATTGCCTACGGACCTTAATGTTGCAGTATTAAAGTCAACATTTGCACCAAAAGAATTAATACCGTTTTGTGCGTTATTGTTGGTAGATATAACACCGCCTAACTTAATGTTAGTTGATGAATCACTGACGTTAATTCCATGGCCTGTAGCACCTAAATTACCATTGGATTCCACGTTAGAAATATTACAATTAATACTGCTACCTACAACATTTACGCCAGCACCGTTGCAAGATTTTGCGTTTATATCTGACAAAGTAACATTGGCTGATGCGCCTTGTATTTGTATGCCGTGACCATTTGCGCCTTCTTCTACTGCGCCAGAGTTTTCGGCGTATAAATCATAACCTATTGAGTCTGTGGCTGGCGTACCAGGATGCCCAAATGTAATAGCTGCAAAAAACGCATTATCACGACTAATAATGGAATACATTTTAGAGCGTTGTGAATCTAAAGCAAAAGAAGCCGCGCCACATCGTATAGCTTGCGAATTACGCAAAACGTTATACTTTGAATTAACGCCTGTATGACGCCCTGCACTATAGGGATAACTTGGCTTATCTATGTTCGCCTGTAGAGAAATGGCATTTACACCATCAGCGTTTGTAACTTCAATAGTTCCTAAAGTCTCTTCTTCAAAAAATACACCCTCGCGGCCCCATTCAACCAAATTTTGAATAATACATTTATTTCTTGTACCATTTCTAAATCTAATTGCTGAGTCACTTGAGTCTGTAAAGTACGCGTTATTAGGCGCAAAGTTTAACCCCGCGCTTTTCATTAATAAATTTGAATCAGTGCATGTATCAAATAAAGCTAACCCTTGCGGAGCGTTTGTTGTTGCGTCTGGCGCCGCCCATCCTTGATTTGCAGAATTACCGTTCAAGTTACCTTTCCCTATAACGTCAACTTTAGACTTATTTGTTGCAATAAATAACCAATCTCCGGCGCTTGCATTGTCAGGCATTTTCCATTCACCATCAATAAACCCTTTATTATTAGTAGGGAGATTTATATTTCTTGCAATAACCGTAAAGCCTTTAGGTACAACCCATTTAATACCAAAGTCAACAACCGCTTGCATTGCAGTTGATTGCTCTGTTAACCCAAGTATTCCAGCTTGTTGTATTAATATGCAATCACTTTTAATTAAGTTTGCAGACACGGAGCCACTCGCCATAGTGTGATTTATAAAACCGTCACCAGTGCCGCTTACGCCAAAATAATTAAGGTTATCAACTAAAGCGCCGTTCTCATAATATCTATCACAATGCGCCCTAAACCCAGCCGCAAAGCTTTGCAGTTTCATTTCCGCTATGTTATCAAAATAAAAAACACCTATTTCAGTTGTTGAAACTGATGATGTAACTGGATCAGCTTCCCATATTTGAGAGCTATTTTTATTCTGAAGTATTACTTTGTAAACACCGTCAATAAATATGTTAGAAAAAACACCGTTAGAGTCAGCGACAACAGGGTTAGTGTTTTCAGTTCCTGAAGTATCAGAAAATGTGTCTTTAGGTGTGTTTGTGCCTGTTGCGTAAAAAAATAACTTGGCACCGCTAGACGGTTTAATTCCTGACCCAACATTTGCGAATGGTAGTATAAAACGTGACGTCATTATTGTTCTTCCTTATCTATATCTCTAATTTCTAAAAACGCTAAAGCTTTGGCTGCTTTTTCTAATGACGCCGCGCTCATGCTTGGGTTTGCTACTTTTAAATTTTGCATTTTTGTGTTCACAATACCCTCTAAAGTGGCCTTTCTTGCTGCAATTTCTTTACCTTTTGACACAGCGGATACAGCTAAAGTACCAAAGTTAAACTGACCGGCTCCGGCAAAATTACCAAGTCGTTCAGTTTGATTTAATATCTTGGTAAACGTGCCGCTTGGGTTAGTCGTTCCAGGCGGCGGAATAGTTGCTGTCCCGATTGTTTCTTGCAAGCGTTTTAATTCAGAAAATTGTTTTTTACCAAGTAATTCACGCAAAGCTTCAGGTTTATATTTTTTTACTGCTGAGTTAAGTCTTGCGCCTGATATTTCAAGCGTGTCTTTATTAACTGCTTGGCTAAGTATATCGCCCACTGTTTCGGCTTGTATAGAGCGCCACGCCCTTTTTGTTTGCTCTGTGGGGTTTTCTAACAATATCTGCTTAATCTTGCGTATGTTAGTTACAGCCTTGTCACCTTTAACTATTTTGTTAATAACAGTTTCAGGGTCAACAGTTGGCGTTTTAGTTCCGCTTTTAAAGCTTACCAAGTCTTGCACAACATCTTTAGCGCTAAACTTTGTACGTTGATCAACAAATGCGTCTCTTGCAGTTTTAAATGCTTCTGTGCGCCCTGTGTTAGCCCCTCCGATAGCACCGCGTTCAATTAATTCATTAACTTGAGTGTCTAACGCATTAACAATTACTTTTGCACTACCTGTTTGATCCGCACCAACTGCTTTATTTAATGCGGTCCTAAATGCCTCTGCATTTTTAAGAGTTAACGGTGTCACTTCGCCGGTGATAGTAATAGCTTGCTCGCCGTCCATAACTTTAAATTTATTTCTTGATGCTTGCTCTACTGAATCACCAATCAATCCGAACTTAGCAAGCGCCGTGTTTATCGATTTTTCAACCTCTTGCGTAATTGGTCTGTTAACAATTATATCGTCAGATATTTCGACAATAGACGCGTTGTTAAGCGGTAAAGCATCGCCTGAAGTATTAGCCGCTAAAACATATAGGTCTGAAACTTCTTTCCGTGTAAAGCTTTGAATGTCGGATAAAGCGCCCTGTATTTGCGCCCCTTTATCTCTAACCGTTAACTCTGCTGTATCGCCTGTTGCTTCAGTTAATCTTGATGAGCCGCCAAACTTTTTAGTAAACGCATCAGCAGCGGCCTTTAATTGCTCTTGTTGTTGTGTTGCAAAATCCTGTGCTTTTCGGCCTTCAGTTGATATTGATTTTAATAATGTTTGTTCTGCATCACTTGCTGCAAAGTCGCCTGTTGCTTGCGCTTTGGTTAGCTGTACGCCTTGCGACTCTGCTAGTTTAATTTTAGCTAATGCGGCTGGTGTCAAGTTTGGCTGTGAAGATTCTCTTAAAACTTGCCCTGTGCTAGGTGGCGCAACGTCGTCAGCCGCGCCAAAAGCAGAATCGATTAAGTCGTCAGCGGCTTTTAATATGTCGTTGTCAACACCTTGTAATGCAACATCTGGATCAACACCAACATCAGTTTTTAAAACGTCCCGTATTTTACGGCCCGTTGCTTTTGCTACTGTAAAGGCTTTATCTAAAAGGCCAGCGGCAACAGTATCAACAACCACTTGCTGAAAGCTAAAATCACCGCCTGAAACCGCTTGTACTGCTTCTATTCCTGCGCTTGTTGCACCAGCCGCACCCGCTACACGCAAAGCGCCTTGCGCTGTTCCTGCTGGCGTAAATAGTGATGCAATGCCGAGCCCTTGAAGCAAATCAATACGGCTCACGCCAGGTTTATTTAATACAACTCTCGCGCCGGTATTATTATTAGCAGCAAATACATTTCCTTGTTGGTCCCGAACAATACCAACATTTTCAAAATTAGATTGAAGTATTTGCGCCATTTCTTCAGGGTCGGTTGCACTTAATAAAGCCGGCGTAATTGCAGCGGCCTTACCTTTATTTTCGCCAAACAGTAAACCGCCTTGCCCTATCTCAGGTAGGTTTCTAGTGTTTGCTGTTTCTCTGTCGTCACCAGTAAAAAAGTTACTTACGCTTTGCAGAAAACTTTTTTCATCTACCGGCTTTGTTCCTTGTCCGACTTGTTGATTAGCCAACTCATTAGAACCACCACCGCCCATATTGTTAGTAGTATTGTCATTGCTTCTCTCCAGGACTTTATTTAAGCCTAATTGATTACTTGCTGATAACCTTGGCGTATCACCTTGATTGCCAGCAAGCGCCCTTGCTTCAAGTTCACGTAACCGCTTTAACTGTCTTAGTCGGCCTAGCTCTTGTTGGTCATTAATCATTTTATTGCCCTAACTCTAAACGTAATGATTCTAATTCTGATTGCTCATCTTCGGTCAATGGTGCATCTGAAACAACACTTTCAGCAGATAGTTTTGCTCTAATCATTTGATCAATCATTAATATTTGCGCAACTCTAGCTTCTTTTGTTGTGCTTCTTGTTGGTATTAAGTCGGTAAGTATTTTTTGATCACCTTCTGTAAATGTACCTTCCCCAGCCCCTCTAAAAACGTCTTTCAATAATGGTATAATCATTGCTATTGAACCATCTGCTATTTGAGCATTAGATGTTAAAGCCGGTGTTAGCCCGATAAAAGGACCGGTAATTGTGTTGTCTAGTGATTTTGTTAAATTTGACATTGCATTAGTATAGACAGATAACGCTCTTTTGTTTGATCTGTTTTTGCCAATCTTATCAACCTCTAATTTAGCCGCACCTGCTGCTTTAATAACTGCTGATTCTACTTCCGGCTTTAAACCTAATTGAGCTGTTAACTTTCCGGTTTCTTTTGCTGAAGAAAGTATTGCTTCAACATCAGCAATAGTTGCAGCGTTACCAAGGGCTGCAATTGTCTGATTTGCTGATCCAATCGCTCTTTGGTCTAAACCCACCTTAACTCTTTTTGCTCTAACTTTATCTTCAGGTGAGAAATCTTTAATTAAAGACTCAAAACTACGCTGCTCTGATGATAGTTGACCACCTTCAGATATAAGATCACCTTGACGAACACCTATTTCAATTAAGTTTTTAGCGCCACTGCGAATCTCGTCAAACCGTCCTTCCCTAGCTAATGCAAGTGCGCTTTTAGATGCCGTAGCATCACCCCCTAAGACGCCTTCAACATTAGAAATCTGCTCCTCAAGTATTGGAATTATATCTTCGTCCCTTGCGTTTTGAGTTCTAAGTGCAACATTATACAAAGACTGATTTTTTTGATCGTCAGTGCGTTGATCAATAACTTGCTCAAGCTCTCTTTGTCTTGTTTGATTGAACTGTATATTTTGCTCACCAGCTCTAAAATTCTGTTCTGCATTTGCTACATTTTGTTGAGCAGCGGCAATCTCAAGCGGTCTAAGCTCGTTTTGCTGCCTGAATTGCAACCCGCGATTAAATGAGCCTGGTATGTCTGCAAGTGTAAATTGTGCCATTATAAACCTCTTTTAATTAACCGCGATTAGTTGCAAATCCATTGCTTGGTGGTGGTGTGTCAAATAAGCCGCTTTGAGCAAGACCAGTGGTTACGCCGCTAAGTGTATTTTGAAATGCCGTGTTCTGATTCATTATACCACTTGCGCGAGCGTTACCACCTGCCATAATTGAATTACCGATATTTGTAGAAGCGTTTTGACCAAACTGTCCTATTGAAGTTGCAGCGCCTTGGCCTTGACCAGCTAACTGGCCTAATCGACTAAATTGATTTTGCAAATCTTGTTGTGCAAATCCAACGCCTTGTTGGACCAATGCAGATCGAACATTGCCGCCGCCTAATCCACCAATAGCAGAAGAGTTACGTAACAGGTTTTTTTGCGCTCTGTCTCTTAAAAATTGTTGCCCGGGTGAGCTTTGCATACCAGAAAATGCAGCACTTTGAGCATCTACGCCATTCAAGCCTAATAGGTCTTGTTGTGCGCCGATAGCAGCTGTGCCAGCCTGTTGAAATGGCTGTAAGTTAGCTTGAGTCATATCAAACTGTCGGCGCTGCTCTGCGACTGATGATTCAGTTGATCGCTCTTGAGCGTCAGCGGCCTTACTAGCGGATCTACTTCCAACTACACCGCTTATTACAGCGCCACCAACAATGGCTGTTGCTATTCCAGACATAAGTCCCCCTCAATAAATCTGTTTTTAATTACATCTCTGTAATTTACGGTAATTTCTTCATTTTCTTCAATGTCTCTAATTGCTGTTATTTCAGCATCAAAGGCATTAACTTTAATTTCAGCGTTTGCAAATAATGCATGATTAGCAAATCGACCGGCTAAGGTTCTTTTGCTATTAACCCTAGCTTTGCAAATTGCATCACCAGAAAGTATTTGTTTAGAGGTAAATAAACCTTTGCCTTCTATAACTGAGTCAGATACGTAACAAGCGTCAATAGTTTCTTCTATTATATCGCTTTTATTTTCCACTTGCTCGCGTATCTCGATTTCTGTCATGCCTGATTGCTCAACAAAATTAAAATAATCTGCTCGATTAACATCAGTGTGAAAATTCTGCATATCTTCAAACGTTTCTGATGTAATGTAACTTTGTATTTGTTCGCCTGTATCACCCTCACATGCATGGAATGTTATCCATCTAGTATCAGCATGAGCATAACCAGCGCGTTTCTTCCCCATCATACCACGGAATAAGTTAAATCCTGTTAACCGTTTTCTTTCGCCAGTGTCGGTTGAAACCGTAATGTCACCCTCAACCATTATATCAAAATGATCAAACTTATATAATTGGCCTGTGATAACAGTGCCAGCGGGTATGATTATTTCGCGTCCATACATACCGGCATGAATATGATGCAAGACAGGTATATCAACTTGAGGCATTTTTTTAGCCACCTTTTCATACTCTAATATTTTATTCCTGTTTGACGTTTTATTATTCACGCAAATATCACTAATTACAGCAACACAATTACTTTCATTATCAAGCATTACACACTCACTTCTCTGGCTGTTACAGTAAAAAATATAGAGTTCAATGCTGATGATTCAAACCGCAATGTACCACCGGCCGGAATAACTTGGTTTACAATACCGATACCTAAATCTGATTCACCCCACACAACAATCTTAAACGGCCTTTGTGGTCTAACTACACCGCCATTTGATACAATGTACGCCTTATAGCTTGCGTCCACTGTAGAGTTGTTAGCGGCTGTGAATGACTCTATCACCATGTTTTTTGTAGTTGGTGCAGTGTAAGCTATTTGCACTACATCAACAGCGGCTACAGTAAAATTACTAGCGACTTGTAAAGTTGTCATTATTGGTTGACCCTAATTATAGCGCTTGATACCAATAAATCAGTCGCGTTTGTATTATTTTCAACAAAAACTTCAATATAATCATCTTTATTAAATATGTTTTGCCACGGCAATGTTATCGAATCCGGCCCACCGGCTGATGCTGTACCTTCTCGTTTTGATGCTGTTATAATGCTGCCGTTAATAGCTATATATGCGGCAATAGCTATGCCAGTGCTGACAGTTGGTGCAACGCTGACTGAGCATGTAATAGGCAAGCGTACTGGTTTTACTCCTAAATACGTTAATCTACCCGATGTACTACCAGAAAATTGACCAAGAGAGCCTACAACCCAATTTCCCGCAATTAAAACAGGCGTGCCACTCGCGGCAATGGTTGTTGCCGTGCTATTACCTTGCATGGATAACAGTCCGTCAGAACTTGAATTCCTGATAACATTGTTTTGGCTAAATGCAAATAAAGTATCGTCTGAAGTAATGTTTTCAAGCGGCGTGCCAAGCCCTTTTAACCTTGACATTGTTACTGAAGCAAGACCACCGGCATTAATGTTAGCTGACCCTGCTGCGCCTGACAAAAACACGGACCCCGAAACATAGTTCAAGTTAGTTTCGTTTATGCTTATAGAGTCAAACGTTGCCGTGCCTAAATCAATAAATTTACCAGCAGATAACGTGCTTAATGTAGGTTCAAACAAGAACACTCTAAAGTTGCCAGTAAAATCGACACCTGTTGATGTGGCTGTGCCTGAAAAGTTTGTAAACCTAACGCCTGAGTCTGTGCCGCCAAGTGTGCCTATTGAGCTGCTAGCATAACTAACATCAACGACTCTTAAAACATGTGAACCCGAGTCTGAAAAAGAAAACAACGGGCTGTTAGGGTTGGCAATTCTTAAGTTTTTAACGCTACCATTGACGTTTACAAGGCTAAAAAATGGCAATGTGCCAACATAGCTAATTGACACAACCAAAGAATCAAGTCCTGAATAAACGCTGTTATCACCAAATACAAGACGAGTAGTTGAAAAATCTATGTCGTCAGCTTGCAGATACAACGTATTAGCCGCTAGTGTGATCACACCTGAAACGGCGGTTGGTAAATCAACAATAGTATTGACTACAACACGCCTTGTTAAGGTTGCCACCGCAAACAATTGAGTAAAGTTATCGTTTATCTTTACTGTGTAAGCGTTTGGCGTATCACCTAGCTTATCATTGGGCGCTGTTGAAAGCGGGTTTAATATTTGTTGTGCCATTATGCGATCACCTTGTCCATTGTAAATTCAGTGGAGTCCATTGTGAAGCCAGTAGTGTCCATTGTAAACTCAGGCAAACCGGCTAATTCTTTTATTACTTGCTGTAAATGAGCGCTTAAAAAGTCACCTGATTGCGTTTCGTTTATAATAACTGCGCTTTCATTGTTTGCGTTAGTAACGCCTTCCATCCATCTAGTAAAACGTAATGTTGGATCACCTCTGTCATTAAAGAAATCTTCACGGCGTCTTGGAACAATTATAACAGCCATTATTGTGATCCTAATTCAGGGGTTGCAGCAATTCTTATTAGTGTTGCTTTAACAGGGTCAGTCACAGTAAAACGTATTGTACGGCTGTTAGGAAAACGACCTTGGCGGTTCCAGACTGTTTCATGTCCATACTCGCCTATTTTACCAATAGACCGGCTAAACTCAGAAGAGAACGTACGCCCTCCATCGTCTGAGTAATCCATGCGTACAATAGGGTCAGAGCCTTGACCAAGCGTTAAACCTGTTCCAGCTTCAAAGTCAGCTTCTAATTCACCCGCAAATATTTTTATGCCGTCTTGTGATAATGGTTTTAATGCTGCTTGTCTGAATACTTGTTCGTCATACTCAGTATAAACATTATTTACAATTTCACCTATACGACCGTCTACGCCGTCACCACATAATAACTTGCCATATGCCTTAACGATGGTGTTAACTCTCCATGCTGCATCTGTTACACCACTTTGAAACTCAAACCAAACACTAAAGCCGGCTAATGCTGATGCAGTGCCATTGTAAACAAATGTTTTGCTCGGTATGCGTAAAGAATAGAATGTAAATAAAGCAAAAAACTGACCTTTTTTTGAGAATGTCATAGTAAATGCGTTTGCTATTTCTTGCTCGTTAAAATCTTGTATTGCGTTATCAATAACATTGGTTGATATCTTTACCGCTGATGAGCTAGACGATTGACGCCAAATAGATGTCAATTCATTTTCACCACCGCCTATGAATAAATAAGTATTATCAAATTTAACTACACCATATTTAGTATGTGCGCCTTTTTGCGTAAATGCGCCAGGTATAATTTGCAATGGGAAATCACCAGCAGAAGCGCCAATATTTCTAAATACTTCAGTTGTTTTGGACCCAATAATCGATAATTCATCATGATCAACAATTTGTGTGACTATTCTATCTGGGTCACCTTCAGCACTTCCAAAGTCTAGCGCGTTAAATGTTAGCGGTGCATTCAGGTTAGATACAAATAACTGCTTGCCGTCCGTTGTAGTAAATACAAAGAAGCCGCGATAAAAAGAGACTGTATCTGATAACTGAAAGTTCTCACTTGTGATTTGTGTCAGCGTTTCGCCGTCTAAAGCAAATGCGTAAGCGTCACCACCTGGAACAACTATAACTAACTGACTACCATTGTCCGCCATTACTACTCTTTTAGTGCCTGTTATTGTGCCATGAGTCGTAACTACTTTTAACACGCTTACTGAGACCAAAGTGTTACCTACAACAAAGTAAGGCACTTCAGCAAATACTCTACCACCACGACAAGCGCCTAAACTTGTTGCGGCAAATTGTGTCACGCCACTAGGTTGCATTAATGCGCGATTATTTAAAGCTTCGCCCTCTGGGACCATGGGGATCCAATTAATGCACCGTTGCGATGACATAGGAGCGCTTTCGCTTTGGTAGAAACCAAGCGGGATTGGAAGCGATACTCTAGGCATTAAAAGTTGCTCGTTTTATTAGCTGGGAAGAACCTACGACCTACATCATCATCAGGGCATCTGTTGCCAGATCCAAGTGGTAAAGTATCTGGGTAAGCAATGTTAGTTAAGTCTGTGACTGATGCCATTAATACTTCTAGTGTGCCACTTGCAATAGCTGCTAAGGCTGGTCCTACAACTTTTTGATAAGATGGTGCCATTCTGATAGCTAAATTATATTTAACGCAACCTATGGCGTTTCTATCAACATTAATTGTATCATCACCGTTTAACACTTCATTAAAGCCAACGACTATTCCAATATCAGCCCATTCGGTTAACATGTCATTGCAGCGCCTAATGCCTGACTGTAATTCATCAGGAGTTAAACTAACCTCGGCGGTTTTCACACCAATTTCTTCAAGGGCATCTTGTACAACTTCACGCATAGTTGGCATTTTAATTCTCAATTAGTTTTTTAACTTGTACGCGCAAGGCTCTAATACCTTTACGCCGATCAATATCAACATTGAAATGCTTTAATGCGTATTCTTCTAATTGCATTTTGTCCATTTCACCAATATTAAGCTCGCCGTTTAATCTATCAGCAACGCCGGCTATAGCTTCACCAAGCACTTGAACCGCTGAAGCGTCTGTCTCGTCAACACCAAAATCGATTATTTTAGCAAAGGTTGCTGGTGTATCTGACCACCCATCGTCTTTATAGCCTTCAAAATCTTCTGAATTAATTACTTTTGGATTTAATGTTGCGTGATATATCCACGTTTTAAACGATTTTGACATTAGTTCACCTTGTAGTTAGTGTTTTAGTATATCACTTTTTTTGACAAACAAAAAAGCCTACCGATTAAAGTAGGCTTTTAATTATAACCCTGTAATTCTTAAGAAGTCGTGCGGACTGCAAAATCAGGGTTTTGTGATTTAACGCCATATAAAATATCGAAGCGATAAATTGTCGTATCGCTAGTTATATCATACTGACGTACAGCACGTATTGAGATATTACCAAAGCTTTCACGGCTCGCTGTTGCACCATCTTCAGGTAGATCAAGAGGGGCCATTGCAAGTGTAATCGCATTTGGATGGAACGCTAGGTTTTGCTTATGACTAGTACCACCTGAACCAGTTTTAACAGTAATAGCCGCATCGTTTGCCGGCGCTGCTGAAACTGTTTGGTAAGGACCTTCTATAATCATAGGTGGTGATATGCTCAATGTAGAAGCACCACCGCCGCCTGCTGAGTTAACATCAGCCAATACAGTAAACGTCTGTAAATCACCAGAGCTAACACGCGTTCTACGGTTAACAGAGTTAACACCAGCAATAGTGATAACATCACCCGCTTTTAGTATGTCTGTTTGACCGCTTGTCCAGCCGTCTGTAATTAGCGATTGACTGTATGTATCACCGCTAGCGGCATACGTTACGTTTTGATTTGCACCATTAACCAATGGCGTACCAGTTGCAACACCTACTGTGTGAAGCGCTAGTGATTGGTTTTCGTACAACATAAACTTACTGTAACGACCAATGGCCGCTTCTTCAATTGCAAGCTTTGCAATATCAGTAGGGAATACAGTTTTAAGACCATCAGCCAAAGCCAATGAAGCATCTTCGTCATAAAACGCATTCCAACGAACGTCCATTGGACAACCAAGCTTAGTTAACACCTTAGCCGCTGCGCCAACTTCCAAGAAAGTTGATGGTGCGGTACCAGGAGTGCCCACAAAATTACCAATAGTTTTATATACATCTGCAATAGATGATTCAACTTGTTGTGCAAGCTCTGCTGCTGCAGGTTGTACAAAACGCTGTGTGAAATCTTCAACGCTAAGAGTTAAATCCTGCGAAGTGATCGCAAAGTTTACTTTTTTACGCTTATCTAACGTTACGGTTGCTGCACGCTCTTCAACGTCTGGGGTTGCTGAAATAACAGCTCCATCAGTTGCAACAAACATTACAGGGCGGCGCACTTGAATTGATGCACCTACTTTTTGGAATTGACCATCTAATTGACGATCGACTTTTGCGCCCATTTGTAACGCGTTCATAAACTCTTTGAGCATAATGCGCGTTACGAGGGAAGTATTTTTAAAGTTATTAGCCATTTTCTTTTCCTTGACCGTTAACCATATTTACTAAACCATTCGGCTGTTGTCATTTCGTCACCAATATCTGACGTTAATGCACTGCCCGATGATAAAGTTTCTATGGGGTCCGGTGCTGCACTCGATTTAACTACAGGTTTAGCGGATAGTTTTACCGAAAGCTTTCCTAACTCCATCATTGCCATTGAAGGCGACATTGAAGCCATTAAAGCGGCCTGTTCTGCATTCTCAGGTGAGCCAAGATGGTAAACCATTTCAGCACCTAGTTCTGATTGCATAATAGCATCAGCGACACCAGCCGGAAGGTTAGGTATAGTTTTTGCTCTTTCGTCAAAATCTGCTTTACCTAGTAATGTGACTTTTTGATTAAAGTCACTGTTTACCTTCTCGCTTTGTGTTTTCTGCTGCTCGGCTTCTAAGTCAGTCTGGCGTTTTGCTAAAGTGTCTTGAACACCCTGTTTAATTTCATAGTCACGATTAGCTTTCTCAAAAGCATCTTCGTCATAGTCAATTTCAGGGTCGTCTAGCTTGGGCTTCTTCAAAGCATCCGTTGCTTTTGCCTTTTCTAGTCCGTCAATTCTCAATTGCAATTCATCAGCTCGACGTTTTTCGGCATACTTGTCTGCTGTTATTTTGTCGATACGCTTTTGAAATCCATCTTCTTTCGGCTTTTCGGCTTCGGTTGAAGTGGCTCCCGTATCATTATCGCTTACAGTGGCTGAGTCTGTGAGTTGGCTGTCTGCTTCGATTTGCTTTGAGTCCTGATCAAGGGCTTGTTTCACAAAGTCGTCAACTGATGCCGGTGCAGCTTTTACTTCTATTTCTTGGGTCACGTGAACACCTTTACGGTAGATTACTATCTGGCCCCATTTAAGCAATGGGTTAGCTGTTGGTTGATTGTAATACTATTTAGTCAATTTGACAAACATGTGGTAATTAATTACTTATACCTTGTATTTCAGCTTGCTCTTCTTGTGCAATAGCCTGGTTGAACAAGTCTGCTGTTTGCTCGCTGTTCGGGCCTTCATCAACTAACTGTTGAGCCTCAACTACTAAGTCACGTTGCTTGATTAATATGCTCTTGTCAGCGTCAGTGAGCGCTATACCCATGTCTATTTGCATTTTGTAAGTCTCAAGCAATGTTTTATAGCTTTCAACGGCTTCATTCTGAGCTTTGATAAGCGTTTCAACGGTCTTAGCATCTTTCTCTTTAATGTCAGCCATAAGCTTTTCGGTTTGCATTTGCACGTTTTCAACAAGTGCTTCCTGTTGTGGGTCAGCGGCTTGTTCTTGGTCAAGTCCGTAATCTTCAATTTCTTGCTGACTTGGCTCGATAGTTCCTTGTTGTATCATTAGTTTTCTAACACGCTTAGTTAGCTCTTTGCTTTCAAGTATTGGCAAGTCTTTAGCTACTAGGTCCATTGCTAACGCTTCAAACTGTGGTGACGTTGCAATTAGGTCAAGTATTTGCTGTGCAGACTCTTGGCGCTGTGTTGCGAACGCTGGACCAGTATCAGTGACAACGTCATACTTTCCAATTGATAAATCATTAACTAATGTCTTTTTACCTGTTTGTGTGTCAGTTACTTCTTCATTGACTGAGTTAATTTCAACTTCCTCAGTCTCACCATCTTGCTTCATGATCCGAACTTGTTGTTGGGTGTCATAAATTCTAGGTATTAGGTCAACTAATATCTCGGCGCCGTATTCTTTTGACTTAACCAAGTTGTCAGTAAATATAAATGAGCCTCTATCGCCTTGCCTTTCTTGCGCAAGAATAGCTTTACCGCTTTTTAGCTCAGGGTTAACGCCAATTGACGGTGGTTGCATTCCTGTTACGTGGTATAGGTCCATGCTTGTTTGTTGCAGTATAGTAAGGCTTGCTTGCTGCACTGATGGCGCGCCGGTACGAGTAGGAGGGGCACCGCCGGTTTTTATGTCTGGGTTGTATGGCATAAATGGGCTATTTTGCACAGCAAAGTTTCTGTATTTAGCCTCATGGCCTGACGCTTGCGCTGGTGTGTACCAATAAGGGTCTTTGGGTGTTAATGCGTTAGCCTCAACAATTGCACTGGTTTCATAATTATAAATGCGGTTTGCATCTTTAGCAAAGCGAACTATTCCTCGGGTATATGTGTGACCTTCAACAAATGCTTGCCTACCGTACACAGGAACTAATGGAATGTATTTACCAGCCCAAGCCATTGGACCTTCTAAGATGCCGCTCCCGTCCATTAAATACATTTCTACTTTGTGGCTTTTTACTGCTCTAGTTTTAAGCACGGTTGCGCCTGAATCTGCAAGCTCGTCCATTACTGCCTTTTCTTCATCACTGTCAATAACTCGCCCATCAGATAATAAAGCAATATTTCTAGTGATTGGCGTTTTAACCCAATACTCTGCAACCCGGGTGAAGTTTTCACCAAACCAACTCTTACAACCTGAGCGATCAAAGTTTTCTTGTGACCAATCATGCATTGGTGATTTTGGAAATCTTTCTTTATGCTCCTCCTTTGGCATGTCAACAGTTACTAACGCAAATTTAGCATCACGCTTGTCATACTCTGTTGCTGCATCGTCAAACCATAATGATGTGGTTGCCGTGTTAAGTGGCTTTATCTTAATGCTTTGATTAAAATCTTCATCGTTAAATACAGTTGTGATCCTCCAACCGCCAAAGCCACCGTTTACCATTTCATCAAATGCAACATCGTAAGCATTACCGGCTTTACTGTTGTCCTCTATGTTGCGTATTAGGCCTGTTAGTGTATCAGCAACACTTTCACTAGCACCGCCTGATACAGGGCGTATTTTAATGTTAGTGCGGTTCTGCCTTTGGTCACCAATAAGTTGATCAATAGCACCGGCCACTCGGTTAATGGTAAATCTTGGGCGGCCCTCTCTCTTCTTTTTGGCCTCTTCATCCCACTGACCATCTTCAGCTTGTGCAAATTTAATGTCTTCAACAGCTAATCGACGCTGATCGCGTTCTTTCATCTCAATGCGAGTAAACCTAGTTACCGCTAAAGTATGAAGGTCTTGTTGTTTTTGCGTGTTATTAGCCATTGTTTACCATTCCGAATTAAAGTCGATAGATTGCGGCTTTGCTTTGTTTAGCTCACCACTTGCACTCATTTGCCCAAACTGTCTAAAGCTATCTGCACATTCAGTATGTACATCTTTGACAGGTGAATCAGTAAAGTTACCTGTTGTATTATTCCACCTTTTGCGGTAACTGTCCAAATGGATAATACCTTCCTTGCAATTTTCTTCATCAAACCAGCATGTACCGAATGAATCACGCGTTGCTTGTATGCCATGTGTAAGCTCACTGACCACCGGCACAATCTCAATATTGCGTAAGCCTAAGTTCTTTAGCATATCAACTGGTGATAGGTTTTCACTTTGTCCTTGCCTCTCATGGTTACCATCGTGCGGTAAATAATGGGTACCAAATACGCAACCAAGCTTATTGAGCTCACTAACGTAATATTTGTAATGCTCGCCCCATCCTTCAATATAACCGATGAAGTTATCAAACTGGCCTATTTGCTGATGCAACCAAATACCTGTGCCGTCACTGTTACCAATATCCCAAAACGTGTTAACCGGATAACCTTCACGATACTTAACACTAGTAATGCGCCCGTCCTTTCTAGCTTTGTTCATTTGCACAGTGTAATAGCAACCCTCTTTAGACTTCTGAAAAGCCTCTTTAGGTGTGCTTGGGTACTCTTGCCACATCTTTTCATCTTCACCGGAAAATTCAGCGTCGCGAGTCATTACCCACCAAGAGCGTTGCTGTGCAGAAATAACACAGCTTGATTCATTTTCTATTTTATCAAAATACTGACGGTCTTTTTCAGTTACTAACACTTCATAGTCAGTTTGATACCTGCTTTCACCCCACCAAGGATAAAAATGAAACTTAAAATCTTTAGGGTTTAATTTCTTACCAGATAGCATTAACGACTCAGCCCTTTTGGATATCTTATAAAAGTGTCCATCTTGGCCTTCAGCAGTTGATTCGATAAATACAATGCCATTAGTAGGAACAGCGGGAATTGACCCTGTTATGACTTCCTCCGCTCTCTCTGGGAACTTTGCGCATATCTTACCAAACTCTGATATATGCAAATATTGTAAGGTTCCTGACCTGGCAGAAGTGGCAACACGTATTGAACTGTTATTGTGTGCAAATAGTAATTCGCTTGCGCTATCCCTCCCTAATGGCATAGCAAGGCGTAATTGTGTAGGTAGGTGAGTATAAGCAAAGTTTACTTTATCTCTGAATATCGTCTTGGCTACGTCTTCAGCCTGTGCAATTATTGCAGCTCTTACGTTAGCTTTAAACAAACAGCAGTCTAAAAAGTAAATAGCGATTACAGTGGTAAAGCCTAATTGCCTTGCCTTAAGTATGTTGTTCCGAGTGTGCAGGTTGTTAAGTAGATTTAATTGCGCCTCGTTAGGGATGAATGGGATAACTAAATCCTGCTCGCCGTTGTCACCCTTAATCATTATCTTATACAGCTCGCCACTGGTTAAACGCCACCATGGATCAGAAAGCTTTTGTTTAAGTATTTGGCTATCTGTTTTAGTCGTCAACTTTCGGGCCTAGTGTTTTACCTGATATTTCGCTTATCAATAAAGTTAATGGGTTTTCTGCGTCACCTGATAGCTCGACCTTATCAGTAAACATCTTAAAGTGTCGCCCGATTAACTCTAACGACCTATTCGCACCTGAAGAGTCAAACTTATATTCTCCTGAAGGCTCCATCCCGTTCGGGCCTCTTATCATTACCGGTTCTTCTGTCATACACCTAGTAGCTACGCTTTTAAGGCTCTCCATAACCCATTTAACGTCTACGCTAAAGGTTTCTTTAGCTGTATTCTCTTTAGCAAGTTGAAGTTCTTTAATTCTTAGGCTTACGTTAGGCTTGTGATATGCCTTATCTGCTTGAACACCTAAAGCATTCTTTGAAAAGTTTTTCCAAGCCCAACCAGCCTTTTTAAATGCAGCAACCTTGTCACCGCCATTAAGTACAACCGCCTTAGCATAAGCCTCTTGTTTCTCGTTTAGTTTACGCATAAGCGTGTTGTATCCTTCTTGTATAGGATGGTTAAATTAATAAGCCTTGTTACTTACACCCAGAAACCGCAATTAAGCGGCTCGGGTCTAGTCTTTCCTAGCAGTCAACAAGGTTTATGCTAAAACCCTAAATTTAACAAAGTCACTTTGCCTTATGTCTGTGCTTGAGAATGTTAGCTTTGCTTTGTTTCGCCACCGGCCAACATAATCCAGGTCTTTGTCTTTAGTAAAGTATTGCAAGTATTGATTTGCCAGTAAAACCTCACCATCAACAGTAACATCAGTGTCAGGAATAGTAACTCCATCCGTTATTTCTTTAGTCAAGCCAAGTTCAGGTTGTAAAATTAATGTTGGCACTGCTAGGCTAATATCTTCACCAAAATTAATTCGAATAGGCTGGCCTATTTCATTTATGTTTAAATTTCCCATTTTATAAACTGCCCTTTGATACTTTGTTATAGCCCATTGCGCCGGTAGTTGTTATGCCGTTGCCTATTTTACCATCTGTGCTTATTCCGTTACCTAACACGCCAAACGTAAGTCCACCGTCCGATACTGGCACATCAGAAGGTATTGGCGGGATTATAGTTGATATACCAAAGCCTACTGTAACCAGTTTAGTTATTGAGCCTACAAGCGTGCTATTGCCAAAGCCTCTTGTTGTAAGTAACGCAATACTCATTAAGTTGCCCTAGTCTTGCTAGTTGGCGCCGTTGCATCATCTAATGTGTAAGTTGCTGCGGTTGTACTTCCGTCGATTCTCTTAACAGTTTGCGTAGTACCTGCAAAGCTAAAGTCCTGAAGGTTTTGCATTGACAAGAATATAGCCTGTGCAAGTGTTGGCGCTGTGCCGTCCGCTGCGTAGCTTTCTGTCATTTGTGTAGTAAGTACATCAGAAGCGCTTAACATGTCCGTGTTAGTTGTTGTAGTGTCAACTAGCGTTACTCTTGCTACTGTGTCTGCAGACGCATCAAAATAACCTGCAGCAATTAACGTTCTTGCTTCAAACTCTGCCACTGTTGGAACGTTTGCAATCTCTGCAGTTGTTGCAAATCCTGTTGCGGTCGCCCAATCACCTTGATTACCCTGCAGTTCATTTGTGTCAACTAATATGCTATCCACAATACCATCAACAGTACTTAAGTTAGCTGCAGTCGCATAATTAGAACTAGCAATTGTGCGAGCGTTAAACTCTGCTACTGTCGGTACATCTGCAATTTCGGCTGTGGTTGCGAAACCAGTTGCGGTTGCAAAGTTGCCTTGATTTGTTTGAAGCTCGTTAGTGTCTCCTACAATGGCCGCTAACTTAGTTGAATTATCATCCATTTCGGTACGGATTTGCGATACTGTTGGCGCTGAACCACCGCCGCCTGTCACCCAAGATAAATCACCTCTGTTTCGTATTGCTTCATTTGAATCTGTAGATGATACAAAGCCTGATCCAGCTATATCAGTTAACGTTGCTGGTAATGTTGTGCCTGTATCCACTAAGATAGCATCAACAATACCGTCTACAGTTGCAAGGTTTGCCGCTGTTGCATATGTTGAACTAGTAACTGTTCGTGCTTCCATTTCTGTATTAGTTGGACCGTCATAGTCACTTAGTCCAGTATCTACTTCTGTATTGACTTGCGCTGCTGATAAATCGTTCAAGCCATTTACAATCAACGCATCGTAACTTGCAGCAGGCAAGACGGTGTATTCGATTTTTGTTGCAAGTGCACCGGTAGGGTGACAATAAATAACTAAATCGCCTAACGTGTTTGTGTCTGTTGCATCGAGTACAGCAGAATAAATGCCGTTACTGATATGCGTTGCACCGCCTGAATTTTTATTTGTTAATGTGGTGCCGCCGCCTTTTCGGATCTTAATATCAGTATTTGCAATAGTTAAGCCGGTTTCTTCTGTATTGCCGTCCGTTGTGTCCAAGAAATAGCCCAAGCTTACTTCTTGGCTTGCTGTTGATTGTCTTAAAAACATTATGCTATTCCTTGGTTTCGTAAATGATTTATTATAACAGGTATTGAGACACCGCCGCCACCGTAAGACACCCAGTGATTGTTATTTGCAGTAGGGAAATTAATTAACGTTAAAGTTATTGTGCCGTCTGTGGAGTCAAATGTTGAAAGTGTACCACCACTGTCAGACATATCAATCGTATGCGCTCCATTATCATCTGTGACAACTATATTTTTTATAGCTAAATTTGAGTAACCCTCTGTTTGGCTATGCCTACCACCAAACGCAAAAACCCCACTATTTATTGAGTTTGAAGTTTCAAATTCACATACATCGTCTGCTACAGGGGAGGAATCAAATAAATTAGCGCCTGATACAGAAGATCCGTTTATTTTATGATTTACTGTTGCCGTAGAATCTACGCCACCAAACCTATTCCTTAATAAAAATCCTGTACCTCCTGAACTTGAAGTGGAATTAAGGCTTCTTCTTATGTCAAATATATAAATATTTTCACTAGCGAATGCAGGTAAATTTTCACCTAGCGTATAAGATATTACAGCCGTGCCACTACACCCAGAAACTTGAACAAGCCAATTATTATTGTTTGTGTTACCAGTACTTGCGGGAAACTTTAAGTAATAAGTCATTACTAGCTCACCACACCATAAGCATTATCAACAACTAGCATTGAATGTGCGGGGCATTCAATTCTATATGGATTTTCTGATTTTGTTTTTACTTTATGAACATTTTTGAATACAGCAACCCTTTTATCCTCAAAAGTACCATCAAAAAAAGTTCTGCGTTTAAATACTTGAGGGTTATGTATTTCTGCTGCGTCAGCCGTTAATACAAGCTTGCAATAACCAGCTTCCCAAGTTATTTGTTTGCGTGTAATTGTGCCTTTTGCATATTGAAATTCTTGCTCGGTGGTAAATTCATATGGCATACGTGTTTTGTTTGCATAACCCACACAGGCATTAAAGCACTCTTGAGTTAATGCGCCAATACCAACAAGGTATCCTATAAGCTGCTGCTGTATTTTACCAATACCATCGGGCGGGTTATTCATAAGATTAAACTCACTAACGCCAGACTGTAATGCAAACACCAAGCCTTTAGCCCTTTCGTCAGTACTAGTTAGTAATATATCAAGCGAATGATGCACAGTAAGAAAGTTAATAACCATATCGGGGCTTAACATGCGTTCAAACGGTTCAATATGTTTTTTTGCATCTGCTAGTGTTGCAAAGTCTTTAAGTGGTGTAGTTGTATTCATGAAATAGCACCTCTAATATCACCGCTTACGGTTTGAGTTAATGTATTTGAATTTAAGTCTACCGCTTTCCCTGCCGCAGAAACTTAAATTGTTTTATGCATTTTAAACTAATAAGAGAGGTAACGCCACAATAGGAAATAATACATTAATACTGGCTCTGTCCCTACTCAAAACACTCGTGGAATGCTCTGGCGAAATTTAGTAAGGTATGCAAAGCCAGTATTGATGCATTACTTTGTGTTTATGTTGTTTTTCTTGTCAAAACTTCTCATACCAGCAACGCCAAGCATAGAAATTAATAAACCTATAACATCAGACGCGCCCAAATCAGGAAAAGGGACCATTTGCAAAGCCCCTATATCTTCAGCAGCAGTGTTTTGAAATATTATAATGTTTTGCCATGTCCACATTACTGTCATTGCAATGGCTTTTGGTACGTACATTAAAAATAAAGATATTGCGCCGGTCCAACCAATCGCTGGTCTCCACCATGATTGAAACTTACTATCGCTTTTAGCGTCAATTTGATTAGTCTCTATTTGACCAAGCATTAGTTGGACATGCGCGTTTAATCTTGCAATGTCACCATCTTGCCTTAAACTTTCCAACTTTCTCATTTCTTCAGCGCGTTTAGTTGGGTCCGGCCATATTTTTTCTATGGCAACCTGCCCTAGACTAAACGCGCTTTCTATAATTCCATCAATCATCAGATTAAATCCTGTTTAGTCAGCCAATCTTGCACATCAAAGCCTGGACACGTTTTAGCACTAACTTCGTTGTGTCCAATAACTTTAATATTAGGATATTTATTTTGCAACCGTCTAATTTTATTTTTAAGCGACGAAAACTGATTAACAGTAAATCTTTCACGCCCAATCATACATATACCGATAGAGTCTTCGTTGTTGCCGCTTGCGTGAGCGCCTTGCCAATATTCCGGCCTACCCGCCTCAACTGTGCCATCAATTTTTATAACGTAGTGATATCCTATACCAGACCAATTTCTAGGCGGCTCAGAATGCCAACGGTGAATATCCTCCGCGCTAGTTTCTCTACCGTCTGGCGTGTCTGAGCAATGTATGATTATTAGTTTCAAAATGAAGTCCTTGTTAGTTTATATAAACGTAGCATTGTTTTTTGTTATTAGCTAGTTATTGTCTTTACCCTCTAGTTGCCTCAAATATGCTAAAGCATTGCCTATACATACGTTGTCAGGTTGGCACTTTAAAACAATACTTTTTAGCTCGTTAAACTTTTCTTCCATTGCCTTTGCACTAGCTAATGCGTATTTTAAATCTAGTTTGTCTTGCTCTAACTTATGCGCTACTGCTCTCCATGAGTCTTTCAAGTTTAGTTCTTTAGCTAACTGTTCTTGCATATTATCGTGCGCCCACTTGTTAGCATCACTTTTAATTTTTAAATCAGCGTATTTCTCTGCCCATGCGTCTAACTGTTCACGTAAATCATCAATGTCTTTCATCATTCCGTCTATCATCATGCAAGTAAAACTTGCTTTTATCTGCTCAATCTCTTTCAACTGGTCTATCTGTTTTTGTATGTCTGATAGGGAGCGTATATTTACAATATTTTCATATTTAACAGGCTCGTTATTATATAAATCTGTCATGCCGAAAGCATCAGATTGAAAATAACAATTCCCATCACAATCTTGGAAATGTGTAGCCCCTTCTGGCTTACGCTTGATAATACTTTCTAGCGTTTGTAGTTCACTCATCAGCTTTACCCCTCACATGCTCAACAGATCCATCTTTATTTTGTTTACCCCATTTACGATTTTTATTTATTTCTAATTTTTCTTGAGCTGCGGTGTGTATGTCACTTAAAAGAATGCCATTATTACTTGCTATGTCCATTAGCAACATATAGCAATCCGCGTATTCCATAACGTCTTTTTGGTCTGCCTCAAGTTCGTTAATCTCTTTTCGTAAATGCGAAAATTTACCGCTTATAGGTTGTCCTTTAAACTGCTTACTGGCCCATATGTACAGTGCTTTTTGTAGTTCATTCATCAGTCTGCACTCCCTATATGATTTTGGTTCACCCTATATTTTAAAGATAGCGTTACAAATTCAGATTGTTTGTTTGAGCTTTTATACATCATATTTAATAGAAATCTGCGGCCTTGCTTGTTAAGTGTCCTGTCCTTTCTTAAAAAGCTAAAAACACTTAAAAATCCTTCTTCGGTGTGAGAGTTGTAACAACCTGCATTTGCTTTGATAAGTAGCTCTGTAAGCATTAATCTACCTTCGTCTACAGTAACCCCATCCCAACGCCAAATATTCAAGGAGGATTTAATTATTCCATCTAAACCTGTTGTTTCATTCATCACTCTGCACTCCCTATGCAATAGCCGTTTTCGATAAAAGTTTGATAATCGGATTCATGGCTTCTATCGCTCTGAATTATCTCTCTGTATTTCTCATAACTCAACGGCTTAACTTTGGATTTTGTGTATCTATTATAAATAAACTCCGCTATATTTTCCTGTTTAAATATCTTATTTATAGTAAATAATTCATTTACTATTTCATCAATCGCTTTTTGCTTTGCGGTTTCTTTGGGGTTTGGGATTGGTTTAAAAGTGTAACCAGATATTATTGATGAAACTTCATAACCAGCACAATTGATAAAAGTAAATATATGCTTTCCGAACCATAAAGGAGTAATTTCACTTTCTGATTCTGATGAATTATTTAAAACTATAAAACAATTCTTACCTACTGGCGGCAACCCTTCGCCATTCCAATTTTTATCTTGCATTAGATTTACAATCCACGTTAGGGCAAAAAGATTCAGGATAACCATACTCATCCTGACTGTTGCAGTTTAATTCAGTTTGGCATTGCTCGCACTTACGCGGTTCAATGTAAAATGGTGAGTTTGGATCATCATCAAATGACCTAATATTTGCGGGGTAATTATTATCCATAATTTATCCTTATTTACTAAAGTGATAACAAGTTACTATCTTTTACTATAATTTGCTAATTAAAAATGCAGTATTATTTAAATCATTGCATCTGTTTATTTGCTTTTCCAAGTTTGGCAATAAAACACCTGTGCCTTCGCATGTGACACTCTTTGGATAACCCATACAGAAGTATTGCTTTAGCGCTATTTGTACAGCAGGGCCAAACTTAGAAAGCGAGAATATAAGCTCTAACTTTGCATCTGGTTCGTGACCTTGAAGTAAAACGTAATCTCTCATAAATTATCCTGCGTTACGTAAATTGTTGTAATTAACCATTAACTGAAGTCTGTTTGTGCAACCAAGTTTTAAAAATATTTGGCCTAAGTGATAACGAACAGCATTATCGGAAATAAATACCTTTTTGCCTATCTCGAAATTATTATCAGCAGTGGTAACCATTAAATTATGTATTTTAACTTGGCGTTTGGACATAGGCTGTCCTAGTGTTGCTTTTGTTATTGCCATGCTACTCCCTTCGCTCTAGTCGTGCCTTTTGCCTTGTTTTAAACTCTTGCTTTATCTCCTCAACTGTTGTTGATGATAAAACCCATTCTAAGCCAGTGTATCTAAAAACCTTGCTGCCAGTTCCTTTTTTAAAAAATGATCCGAATGCGCGATACTGATAGTCTCTTGGTGCAGTCATTATCAATTTATTGTCCTTTTTTTAGCCCTCGTTAAAGGGCTGATTGGTTACTTTAAGTAAGGCATAATGATTTGTTCTAATTTTCTGCTTTGAGCCAACGATAATCCAACTTCATCAGAAAAGTCTGCTAATTCCACCCATATGTTTTTTATTTTATCTAAGGGTTGAACATAAACATCTTCAGGATTTACGTGCTTGCCGTCCATGCTAATACCTGTGCCGGTAATAACAGTATCTTCAATTACCTTTTCTATCTCAGGGTTTCCTTTAGCAGTTTCTAAAGCAAGTGCTTCACTAGCCTCTAAAGCAGCCTTTGCTATTTCCGCTGCTTCAGTAGCCGCTTGCTTATCTGCTATTTCTTTTTCTGATTTTTGTAAAGCTGCCATTCTTTCATTAAATGCCTCCTCTTTGGCGTCCATTTCTTCTTGGCGAACAGCTTGTAAGTACATATCGCCCATAACTGACATTGAGTGATGAAAGGCTTGTGTTGCTTCGTCGGTCTTATCTCTGAATACCTTAGAGTCAATTTCGTATTCACCAAAGTTTTCTATGGTTTCAGATATAACAATTGAGCTTTGACCCATGCACTGCATACCAATGCTTGATATGTATTGTAATGACTCTGTTACTTTAGCTAGGCGCTCATCTTCTAAACGCTGCTTTTCTCTGTCCACTGCTTGATATGCGTCTACGAATGGCTTGTAAACGTCAAGAGTTCGCTGTATCAGTGGGTTAAAGTTTTGATCGACAAACTTGCCGGCTTTAGTGATTGGGTCCTTTAGCGTTACCCGGGCTTTCTCTAATGCAACTTTAGTGGGTTGTACTTCTTTGCGGATAGATTTGCAAGTCTCGTAGCCCTCCTTAGTCGTTGCATCTGGTATTACGCCTTTGTGCTTTTCTTCAATTTCAGCAACCTGGCTTTCAAGACTTACGATCAACTCGCTAATTTGAGTTGTCGCAACGTTTAATGCAATTTCTGTTTTCTCAGTATCCAATTTCATTATTTAGTATCCTTTTTGTTTTTTTCTTCTTGGTTGCGAGCTTCTATTGCTGTTTTACACAAAGCAACAATTGGGTTTGGGTTAATAGCTAAAGGTCTGCACTTAATTACAATCTTTTCGCCTATGTTTTTCATTACTGACATAAATACAGTGTAGTTAGCTACTTTGTCAGACGCTTCAATTTGCGTATGCACCCAATCAGTTATTTTATTCATTTCGGTTGTAACTAATTCATCACGATTATCGCTTTCTTCAATCTGACTTCTAGCGTCAGCGCTTTGCTTATAATTAACATCATCAAAGCGACCCATGTAGACTTCAGCGCAAAAGCCAAGCATTGACAAGCATTTCTTAATTGCATCGGTTAAAGACTTCTTAGGTGCCTCTTCGTCAGTCACCACGCCCCACTTGTTTTTGCTTTTGTATTTAGTAATACCAAAATGTTCAATCTCGCAGCGTTTACCGTCAAGCATATACCAAAGACAAACACGTAATATGTGATCGCATTCGTGATCAATAGTTTCGGTTTTGTCTGCATTCATAATAGGACCGCTTTCCCTGTACTCTTCGCTTTTAATTTCATAACCCCAGCCAGAACCGCACATTCCAAACGCCTCAGTTGCACGCTGAAACATGTAATAAGCATCGATAGCAGTTAAGCCTTGCAAGCCTTTCTCGGGCTTGCTGATGTATGCTGTGTTAGTTACTGAATACTCTTTCCAAAAAGAATCATTTTTGGTTACTGCTTTTTCGTTACTCATAATAGTAATCATCCTTTGCTTGCTGCACTGAATCTACGCAAAGCTCACGCGCCATTTTCCAGTAGTAATCTTTTATGGCTTCATCGCCTTTTTTTGCCAAGTGCATAATTATTGTTATGAAATGAGGATCATCTTCTAACTCTTTAATTACTGTATTTATGCTAATGTCTCTAACTTCAGAGATTTGACAAATTGAACTTATTTGCGGAATAAACAAAGCAGTAAAATAATTATTCATTATCTCGTCTACTATTTCATCAGTAGGTGTGCTTTTTAAATCTATAATGCTATCCATTACAATACTTCTCCAGGTTAATACGTTTGTAATTTTCCCAATCGCCAGCGTTTACCATTTCGCAGTAATGCTCAAGCTCTTGTTGTTCGTCTGTCTTGTCCATGTCACCAACCAAGCTAAGTGCTAAACCAAATAATATAGTAAGCACTAAAACAGTGATGATTTGCTTGCTTCTGTCTATGTCCGTTAATCTTGGCATGCTGTTAAACTCCTGATTGCCCTTTGCAGGGCGGTTAAATACGCACTACCAACTAGGCAAGCCGTCCAGCAATTGATTGTGCGAATCTTCAATATCCCGCATTTCATCTTCACACCCTTCGCAAATGTAACCTTCTTTTGAAGTAATCGTGTATATCTCAGTGCCATTGCAACATACGCAAGGTTCTGTTGAATAATCAGCAGGGTCAACCAAGTGGCTGATGCTTTCTAATTGCGCTTGTATTTTTGTTATGCTCATATTCTTATCCGTTGTTTTGTTTACGTCCATTTAATTTAGCACGTATAAAACTATTTGCAACAATTGTTTTGCAATTTATTTATAATTCGATTAACCTACAATCTAACTAACCAGGAATGAACCAAAATGAAACAAAATTCTATTATTATAAATTCGATTATTGACGGTCTTTTAACTGAGATTGTTAAGAAGAAAAAAAGTGAGACTGGCTTAACTGTTACTAAAAAGGGTGTTGTTGCTGAACTTATTGCAAAAGAACATAAAAAAGAGATCAAGTAAATGGCTAAGAAATCATTCATTTTGTTTAAAGATAGCCTTGCTGTCCTTGATGACTTGACTGATGAACAGGCTGGATTGTTATTTAAAGCAATAAAAGCTTACCAGTGTGATGAAGAATTTACCTTTGACGCATTAACTAAAATAGCTTTTTCACCGTTTAAAAGTCAATTTGAAAGGAATGAATTATCTTATGTTAGTACAGTGAAAGCCAATCAAATCAACGGATTAAAAGGAGGCAGACCCAAGAAACCCAAGATAACCCAAAATAACCCAAATAAACCCAATGGGTTAAATATAAACCCAAATAACCATGATAGTGATAGTGATAGTGATAGTAAGAGTGTTAGTGATAGTGTAAGTGTTATTGGTAGTGAAAAGACAAAGACTGTCGCGCTACCGCTTGATTATTCTGTTTTAGGTTTTACCGATAACCAGATAAAAGATTTAAAAGCTATCAGAAGAAAAAACAAAGGCACCGCTTTAACTCAAAGAATTGTTAACGCATTATCAAAAGAGTTTCATGAAGCCGCTAGTTATGGATTTACTTTTGAGCAATTATTAACTGAATGGGAGGTAAGAGGTTGGAAAAGTTTTAAAGCTGAATGGGTTAAACCAAAAAGTAATCAAAACTCAGGTAATTCTAGAACTGAAAATAACATCAATGCAACGAGGAGTTTTTTAAATGGATAATACTGACAAAAAGAAATTTGCAGAACTTTTGTTATTAGCTGCTGAGGTAACAGGTTTTAAAATGGCTGACTCAACAAATAAATCTTATTTTGCAGTGCTTAAAAACATAACTATTGAGCAATTTGAATCAGCAATTAATGCTCATCTTGTTGATCCGAATGAAGGTATGTTTTTTCCTAAACCGGCTAACATAATGCGTCAACTGCATGGCACAACAAAGCAACAAGACGCCGAACAAGAAAGCCTTGCAGAACTGCAATGGATGCGAGTCGAATCGGCTATAAGGCTAACAGGAAGCCACAATACGCCAAGATTTAAAGATGCGATAACTGCTGCTGTAATTTCATCAATGGGAACCTGGCCTGATTTATGTGCAACTAGCATTGAGCAGCTAGTATGGAAAAGAAAGGACTTCATACGCATGTACAACGATTTTAAGCATAAGCCTATGCATTTGCTACCGAATAACATTTCAGGCCGTGAGGATTTACAACAGGCACGAATGGAAGGTACTAGAACGCTAAGTGAATTAATGGATAAGGTAGAAACAAATGCGCCTAAATGACTTTAAAGCACACCTAAACACCGTTAACTTTAACTACAATTATTTAAACGGTGAGAACTACAAAAAAGCACTGAGCAATCACGATCGCGTTAGAGCAATGACTGTAAACGATAAAGAGTTTGCAGAGTTGTTTATACAAATGAAAAAGGATAAAACAGTATGAGAGAAATTAAATTTAGGGCTTGGAATACACACACAAATACAATGATTACTAAGTTTTTACTTGGCTCACAAACAGACCCAGAACACCCAGAATGGACCTGCCCTTTAATTTGGGAAAATGACGATTGGATTTGTTGTGATGCGGGGATAGAGTTGTGAATGAAAAAATAATTACACAGTGGTCACCTGAAAGAAACTGCATGTGTAAGTATTTGCAAGCTGATTGCGGTATGTTTATGACTTACATTGGAAAGTGTGAAGACAAGGAAAGTATGTATTACGAGCTTTTTAGCCCTGGAACACAAAAAAAGTGGCAACAAGAATCTCAAAATATTATTAATAGATATAACAAGGCAGAAAGTATGAGGGCTAAAGCATAAGCTTATTAGCCGCTACAATCACAGCGGCAATACCTGATCCACCGATAATAGATGCGCCTGTGATTTTCCACATGATACCGCGTAATGCTGTTACAGTTGGTTCCATTGTGGCAATAACAATAGCTGATTTAGTTGTTACTTCTTGAAGGTCTTTGATGTCTGCTTTTATCTCTGTAATTTTTTCTTTGCTGTGTTCGGTTCTTTCGCAGTATACAGACAGTTGAGTAGTTAGCGCGTTCGTTGCTTCAGTAGATTTATTTTGCGCCTCTGCGTTACTTATCAGCATCGCCTTGATCGCGTCTATCTCCACGATGTGCTTTTCTACTTGTAACTGTACGTCTAACATTAATAAATTCCCTTATGATTATCACAATGCAAATTGCGATCATTAAGACGCCCCAATAATAAAGATAGCTCATCGTGTAGACCGTCCATAATCATAAATATTTCATACGCTATAACTAAAGTAAACAAGCTGAAATAAGCATCATAAGCGATGTACTCAACAGCGTAGAACCCGCTTGGTGTTATCATGTTAACGCAAGCGATTAGGCTTAAGAGGTGAATGTAAGCGTATATCATGATTGATTTTGATTTGTTTCTAAATAAGCAAATAAACATTATAAAATAAAATGTAGACGCTAAAAAATAGTGGATGTAATACTGAAGGTCTAGCAGATTGACAAAACCAATAACGGCAAATGA
>Ga0307974_1000209_pt1 | contig 33173 bp, 40 predicted proteins | sample OrgLakmetagen784_FD_201812 | JGI IMG/M metagenome (GOLD analysis project Ga0307974, IMG submission 201812) | Saline water microbial communities from Organic Lake, Antarctica - #784 | ecosystem: Environmental > Aquatic > Non-marine Saline and Alkaline > Saline | place: Antarctica: Organic Lake... | reverse complement strand
ACACACACACACACACACACACACACACACACACACACACACATACACACACACAGACACACATGCGCACACACACACCTGTAAATGGTGTTTACTGAGACGGACGCCATGTCCTCCATTGCTGACATGAGCTGTGACATTATTGTGAGCAGGTGTTACTGTTATTATTGTGCAAAGGAATTGTACATGAGCCACGGGTGGCGTGTTGAGATTGAAACATTTATACATGAGCTGTGATGATCAGGCACGGGGCGTGCAGATGCTCATTGTTTAAGGCGAATTGTGTACTTGTGTATGGAAATTTGCATAACAAAAGTGCGCCCAGAGACGAGTTGCCTCATCACCTTGAGTGCATAGCTTGAAGACCCATCTGCACTGCCGGCAAAGCCTAGCAGTATATCTCCTTGCACAGCAAGAAAGGGAGCGAGCAGGAGGAGGAAGAGGAGGGGGGTGGAGGAGGAGAGCACGTTTCCTGGTGAAGCATTCCCGTACAGTCGAGCCATTGGTCTGCCTCTGACGCAGTAGTTGGTAAGAAAGAGCCTCCTTAGCTAGCTACTGGACAGTACTGAGCTCTGCTTAAAAAGGGGTTTTGAGGAGAGAGGGTCGTGACGAATAGGTTTCCTAGAGTTCGCTGTGAGATGACGTGCTCGCCAGTCGTCTTAACGCTCCCTACTTTCCCTCCTTACTTTGCATTAGACGGGGGCGAAATAGAAGCAATGTTAGCTTTGCGTGTGCAAGCATACGCTTGCATATGGAATCAGAATAACGGCGTCGAATTATTTGGTCCAGATTCTTTTTTGCAAGTACTTTCATAGTTTCGAAGACAATGCCAGGGGGGGTACAGCTCCTGCTTTTGCTGCTTTTCAGCTGTCCTTTCTCCCATGCCCTCTCGTCGTTCAAGGTGAGTTTGAGAGTTTACCCGGCTGGTGCAAGCCAGTCCTCGTCTCTCATGTCTCTCATCGTGTCTCTCACATGCATTGTTACAACGTTTCAGGTAGGCATCGTGTCCTCACAGACAGGGGAGCTTTTAGACTGGAATGAGGGCGTGCTAGGTGCGGTGTGGAATTTGCACATAAGACCAAGCGCACGCACAAGCGCACTCACTACACACGCGCTCGATGTCCACTACTTGACATGACATTGCACCTAGCAGTTATAGTCCAGCAGCAGAACCTAGCACTTCTGTGGCACTATGCACTCATGCTGCCCCTATTGCTTCACCGCCGTGCACGCACCTGGATGCGATGCTTGACAAGTTAATTGAGCCAGATTGTAAGCAGTTGCCAAATTGGATGTACCTGGCAACATTTTGATGACAATCGTATCGTCAATCGGAAAAAGCTGTTCGAGGCTTCTTGATAATCGAGTTTGTTGCGATTGAAGTCTACTCTACAGCAGGGCGCAATGCAGCAATGCAGCACGCTACTATAACGCTACTAGCAGGCATTTGTGTTTTTGCAAAAGTTCAGCCTTGAATGACGGAAAACCTTTCCAATCCTCAGAAGTGACTCGAGTTATAACCAGTCAGATGGCAGAAGGCCTTCAGGCGGAGGTTAGCGAGTATAACGAGGAAGCAAGGGCAACCTGTTATTGATAAAAACTTGCTCCTGTAGACAACCCACGCAACAACCCGTCTATAGCAGGAAATTCATTTGGTTGGGACGGCAAGGTGGGCTACAATCTGTGGGAGGTTATCAATCTTGACCATATGCTCACATGTTACACATTGTGCTTGAGAAGGGTTGGCCAGAAGCATATAAATATGGTATTTTATTGCAGGGAATTCTTCAGGCCAGAACCATAAATAACACTGTTTTTTTGCAGGGAATTCATCACATATACAAGCCACACATACCAGCCACATATACCTACCTGCATACACGGTCATATACGGCGTATACATACAGTTCAGGCGTTCAGGCCAACCCTATGTATCAGCGCTATGTGCTCATTAAGGCACACATTCGTTCCTAACTCCTAACAGTCACAAAACGCAGAAGCAATGTCAGACCACACACCTGCGTACACACGTAATTGGAAAGCAAACGTTTGGGGTTGAGAGATTAGAGGCCCCCCCTGATCAAGGAGTCCACGCCCTGGCCAGGGGTGCTGAAACTACTAGATCAGAGCAGGGCGTTAACGAATGCCAGCCACCGCTGGCTGGTGGCTGGCGGATGATGGTCGACAGAAATACACTCTCCTAAACCCTAATGACAATTTTGTCATCTGCATCCCTATCAGACACACGGCACAGACGCAACAACAAGCATATTGCTGGGCCCTTAATTTCTCTGCTTCTCCCAATCAACCTTCAAAAACGCAGGGTACCAAGTGTGGAAAAAGGAGGTGGACAAGTCCTTCCCTTCGGGATTCCCGATACAAGACAGGACTGGGACTGTGTATCGCTACAACTTTGACCTGGATGTTAGGGATGATGCAAGCGATCTGGCAACTCATTCAGCGGCAGTTGAGGACCTCATTACCAATGCCAACGTGGACGTCATCGCAAATGTGCAACCTGCGTTTGCCGTTGAGGAATCGATTGCAGCAAACGATCGTGATCGTCTGAACCTACATGGAGCGACGTCCAACGATGTCGTGTTTGCCCGAGGTGTGTGTGTGTGTGTGTGTGTGTGTTTGCGCAATGGTACCTTCCTGCCCGTTTGTAAATATAGCATGCAATGAGTAGCATGCAGCAGTATTTCAAATACTACTGTGCTTCCCAAGTACCAAAGTAAAAGCTTGTGTGAAACTGTTAGTGTGATTGATGCTTAGCAATGCTTTGTTCCTAGGGTGTTTATTCTGTGTCCATAACAAACTTGCTCATCAGTGTGAAAGTGTATTTGCACTTGCAAGTGTGGTAAAAAAGACTGCAGGCAAGTGAATGTGTTTGTATATGCTTACTGCAAGCCTGGAATTTGGATATCCCGGGTGGGCTATTAAGCACGTGACAAGTTTCCCTGGAAGAAGCTTGTCACGTGGGTGCATGCATGCTTAGGGTATTTGCGCGTTGCTCTGCTACCCTTCATGGCTCAAAGACCGACTCATCATTTTTTCCAAAAACATGTGCCGTGTGCGTATAAATATGCTGATGCAACTTGTTGTAATGACATTGTATTATGATGAGTGGTGACGCCTTGAAGAAGGCATATAATCAATGGTTATACACAACGCCCTCCTCCTAATGTTCCCCTTCCCGTGCAGATCTTCCAAATATCTTTGGGCTTGCACAGTCAAACACACGAATTTTCCCAGAGATTTTTAAACAGCTCAAGTCTGGAGGCGTCCAACGGGTAAGCAGGATCTAACACTGGCGTTCAATTGAGCAGGATGTAAGCGGAACCTGACATTGCTGTCCAATTAACAACACGGTCCAATTAACAATGCAGGTCCAATTAACAACGCGGGATTATACACTGCTTTCCAATTGACTCTGACATGCCCTTTGAAGAGGCATATTCACGCATGCACGGCTATCCACATTCAAATGTTGAAAAAGTTTGAATCCAGATCTGTAGGGGAAGTTAGTCAAAGAGGGGCCTTTATCTGCTGCCTTGTGAGACGGAACTGCTGCTCCTTGTGTGTCTGTGAGGCTTATGCACCTGAATATATAATCTGTGTGTCTGTGAGACTTTTGCACCTGAATCTAAAACTTGTGTGTCTGTGAGACTTTTGCACCTGGATTTAATTGAGAATCTCGACCTGTGCTTCTTACCATTCAGGTGTCTATTGTCTATCGTGATGATGTAATAGAGCTGAAGTCGGCTTGTGAGGCAGCGGTGGCAGCAGCAGAGAACGAGCTGCTTCCGGTGCAAGACTACATTGCCATGACTTCCTCTACCGACCAGACCATCCAAGGTAGGCTGAAGGTTGCTGTGAGCACACCAGACCTTCTGCTCCGGGTTATTGAGTGCACGTGCAGATTGCATTAATCTGGACACATTGCACGTGCATTTAGGACCTCAGGGGTTGATGTTGGTAGGATCTTTGCTTGGCAGAACAATCCCAGGGGGGTTTTAAAAGCTGAGACCTTGACCTGCAATTTTTAAGGCCTTGCTTCTAACAGCAAGGTTAGAGAGGCAGCAATTGCTGAAGGTTTCTTTGAGTCCCAATTACCTCAAGACTGTAGCTGTCGTTGACGCATTGGCTCCTGAAGATTCCCAGCTTTCACACCCTCTTCCATGTAAATGAATAGAGTATGGGTGACATATTTCATACAGTCATCAAAGGTCACAGGGGGTAAGAAATAAGACGGAAATAAGACGGGAATAAGACGGAAATAAGACGGAAATAAGATGGAAATAAGACGGAAATAAGACGGAAATAAGACGGAAGACCGGTGATCACTTCGGTTTTAGACTACGCAGACGTGAAGGAAGTATTGTTCCTAATGACCGCCAACAGCACATGAGTCTAGCAGAGATTGTCTAGCAGAGATTTGAATTTCCAGTGCTCTTGAAATGTCACTTTTAAAGCTGCCCTTTGAACTGCCCTTTCATGAAGTTCTGAAATGCCGTCACTTTCACCCTGCAGAAATTGCCAAGCAGCTCAATTCATCCAGCGGTGAAGCGTTGGTGGCCTGCACCCTCTCTTCTGAGACCCACCGGTTCATTGACATTGTGGATAAGATGCGCAAGCCTTTGAAAGGGATGGTGTTTACCAATGGTCCTGCAGACCTGGTGAGTACGTAGGAAGCTTTCGGCTTGTTTGCAGCAGGTGTGCTCCTTCTGGCATGAAGTGAGTGGTGTATTCCCGGCCTCTATTTGTTGACGAGGGCCATGATTTTGGGTGCCGCCCAATTGATACATGGCATTGAAGTTATTGACCTTATCTTAAATGTACTCAGCCAGGTGTGTTTTGTTGGACACGCTTTGATTGTTTGTTAGAAAACCAAGGAGCTTTGCGCATAGGAAAAGCGTTAGTGTGTGCAAAAGCTACTAGGGTTAAAGCTATCAAGTGCGCAAGTTATTCTATATACAAAACAAAGATGCTTGCACATACTAACAAAGTACTCTGCCTATTGCACACAAATTCATACACTGCACATATTAATTGAGTACTCTGCCTATTGCACACAAAATCATACACTGCACATACTGATCGAGTACTCTGCCTATTGCACACAAAATCATACACTGCACATACTAATCGATTACTCTGCCTATTGCACACAAAATCATACACTGCACATACTAATCGAGTACTCTGCTTATTGCACACAAAATCATACACTGCACATACTAATCAAGTACTCTGCCTATTGCACACAAAATCATACACTGCACATACTAATTGAGTACTCTGCCTATTGCTCACAAAATCATACACTGCACATACTGATCGAGTACTCTGCCTATTGCACACAAAATCATACACTGCACATACTAATTGATTACTCTGCCTATTGCACACAAAATCATACACTGCACATACTAATCGAGTTCTCTGCCTATTGCACACAAAATCATACACTGCACATACTAATCAAGTACTCTGTCTTTTGCACACAAAATCATACACTGCACATACTAATCAAGTACTCTGCCTATTGCACTCAAAATCATACACTGCACATACTAATCAAGTACTCTGCCTATTGCACACAACAGGAGTTCCTTGCAACAGTTGGCAAGCTTGGGAAGAACGTGCTGACGCCAGTCTCATGGTAGGGTGTTGGATGGTGTACTACAAAATTAAGCAAGTCTGGATCAGTGGTGCATTTCAATACCTCTTCCATATATTAAGGTCAATCCTGTATCCTTCCTACCAGTCAAAAAACTGCGCAGGCAGTGAAAACCACCCCCCACATTGATTCAGGAAAAGTAAGCCACTTTGGTGTTGAGTACCGTAAAAACTCCTTTACTTACCAGCATCCAAAGTAGGTCCAGTCAGAGGTAGGACCAAAAAAAATACCGTAAAAACTCCTTTACTTACCTGCAGCCAAAGTAGGTCCAGTCAGAGGTAGGACCAATAGGATACCAGGGGCTAGGTTTAGGGTTTAGCCTAAACCCACGTCAGAATTACGGGTAACATTACCAGACTGGCTTACCAGCAGACAAAAAAGGTCAGCCGGAGAGGCTACCAGATGTACACTTAAGGGTTTGATGGTGAGGGAGTTTTATGGTACCCGGCACCAAAGTGACGCCTCCTTAAGTAATAAATTGTGGGGATAATAGATTTCCGACGCCTGCATAGTTTTTCTCTTTTTCTTGTCTAACCTGTGGATTTCACCGCCTGCATTGTTTTCCTCTTTTCCTTGTTTAACCTGTGGATTTTACTGCCTGCAATCTTGACAAGGGTCCCTAACCTTAGGCCCTCAAGGCCAATCAGTGCTATCATAATGCTGCTAGGTAAAACGCTATCCAACTGCTTGTTATACACAAAGCTACTGTCAAACATAAGCCCTTGGACAACCTTTCTTTCTTGTGCAGGCACAGAGATCTGCCTCTACGTGACTCGTTTTACGGCACCGCGAAAGATTACAGCCTGACGTACAGCAGCCAGAACGATGGGAAAGAGCCCACACACATTGCAGCAGGTAGTTCTTATGCGGCGTGTAATTTCCGTCATAGCGAGTCCTTTTGGTACGGTTACAAACTCCCAGTTGAGATTAAGCGAAATGAGACAGCTATTGCCAGCTTATCATAGAAAGCAGAAAATAGTAGAGCTGTTTTGTCGAATGAATGGAAAAATTGTTCAGTTTAGATTCTTCCTGTCCAGTCAATTCATTGCCATGCCAGAGCATAAGACATCGGCTATTGGATTCCTCTCTCTCTCTCTCTCTCTCTCTCTCTCTCTCTCTCTGTATGTGTGTGTGTGTTGCTAAAGGATTTAATCACTGTGATCAAGCAAAAATACAAGCCTTCAAAGAACAAGCCTTCAATGATCAAAGCAAAAATACAAGCCTGCAATGAAATGACCTTCCCAGTTTACAGGACTTGACCAAGTAAGACAATCTCGAATAGTTGACAACAAGGCGTTTGACTCGTCTCTTGTCGATTCTTCACATATCCAAACTGCGTGACTGATTTGTGCTGCAACAAGAAAAGACAAGGAATCTAATCAGCAGGCCTCACAAAGTCTCACCAACCCTACCAAGTTGCCCTCATCCTTGGTTCTGAACGAGCCGAAAAAGAACTCGTTGCAATGCATCACCGTATGTAGTTGCTGCTATTAAAGAAAGAAACCCACGCTGGGAGTGATATATCACGTCCAGCATGGTTGATAAAGGGAGCAAGAACCCATACATACCTCACCACTAGACTTCTCCTTTTAAAGCAAGCTCACCCCTCGGTCAAGAACGAAGTAACAACTTCATTGCTCCACTGCCAGCCAACATGCTCACCCTCCCTTGTCACTGTGAGAGATCATAAGAGAAGTGTGACATTACTGTGTGCCTACAGGTGCCTCTGCCTGTGGTTACATCTTGATGTTGGCGCTGCAGAGATCATATGAGAAATGTGACATCTCTGGAACGGGAGGGGATGCACACTCGTTGCTGTTTGGTAACGCCATCACTTGCTCAGACAATCAAAACAACGGGCGCCAACGTCTGACAGACACACTTTCTCAGCTTTCTGTTGAGACGTTTTTCTCCACTGTCCTCTTCTCCAGCTTCCGTCAGCAGTTTGCCGGTGAAGTCGTGACGCTTCAGGTGTGCTTTAAAAATTGGAGGGGTACTATACTCGCGCCAGGATTCAAAAAATCTAAAGGAAATAAAAAAGAAAACTGTGCAGTCAGTGGGAAACCGCTCCCCATAAAAAATAAGGAGAAGGAGCTACTTAAGTACTGAGTAGTGAAAATTGTAAATTGTACCTAGTACAGAGCGACCGCTGACTGCGTGTATATGCTCCTCGCTTCAAGGTGCCTGAGAGGGTGACTCATGTGTGCCTTTTAAAATATGTAGGGTTGGCCAGAACCATATATATACGGTGTGTATACGGTATTCTTGGCAGGGAAATCACAAAGTATACGCTCATATACGGTGCATATATACGGTTCTGGCCAATCCTAGAAATATGTAGCACCAATGGCACACCAACGACCCTAGAAATATGCAGCACCTATGGCACACCAACGACCCTAGAAATATGTAGCACCAATGGCACACCAACGACCCTAGTAATATGTAGCATTAATGGCACACCAACGTTATGAGCTTACTGTTGTGGCACGTTCAGAGAGATGCAGGCACGTTCAGAAAGATGCTTAAAAGGTTCTTACCCAATACGAACGCCTGAACTGCAAACTGTTGTGCTGAGGAGGAATGGAAGCTGGGTTTGGCCGCAAGTGTAATGAGTTGCTTGCCTACTGCACGAAGTGCAGGTGCAATGAGTTGCTCCCCTACTGCATGAATTGCACGTGTGATGAGTTGCTTGCCTACTGCATGAAGTGCAGGTTTAATGAGTTGCTCCCCTACTGCATGAGTTGCAGGTGTTTGAGGCAATCCGTGACCTCAAAACCATACTGGCACCCAAGATTGTTATACCTCTGAGCGTGGCAACCGCAACGGCTGTATTGCCTCAACCAAATCGGTGAGCCTCGCTTAAAATTGATTTAAGCCAATCAAAGAATGTCAGCAGCCGTGTCTACTGTATGCCTGGCTCCTGTTTTCTGACAGAAGCAGATTATGCCGTGGTAGTGAGCTTTATCTGAGCCTGAAACACAGCTTTGGGAGATGTGTCCCCTCCTAAGAACCACCCCAATATCAATCACGTCAACCAAATATAAAAGGAATAGAAGATGAGTATACGCAGGCAGTGGAAAATCACTCCCTGCATTGATTTAAAAAAGGAGCCACTTTGGTACCGTGTATCGTAAAACTTCTCCATTACAGAAGTAGAAGAAATAAAACGGACGAGGAGGCTTGGCCTAGAACCGGCTCCTGATGAGAGTTGGTAACAGTACTGGAGAGTGAGGGCCTATCATCCCTCTCATTATTTCATTAATGAACAGATTTAGCAGCGTAGTTGAGAATGAACATAGAGTTTGGAGGCAAGCCTCTTTACGCCTTGAGTATTAAGACACAGCTCCTGTCACGTCATATTATGCCAATTACTGTACACAGTTATTGTCTCACGTGAGACACTTACTGTATGCACTTTTTTAGCCCACCTTTTTGGCTGGCACACAGTAAAGATGCTACATCTAGCTGTATGCGCTTTAAATCCTCTTTTCATTATGCTCTTTCTTTTTGTTGACTGGCACACGTTCACAGGTATAATCCAGTCTGTCCGTCTGGCAGCTATCAAAATCCAGACGAGTTTGAGCCATGTATCAAATGCGCTGCTGGGCGATTCCAGGTTTGGCAGCCTTGTTGTTTTGTGCTTCTGCAGCTCTGCCATGCTTTCAGCAAGCCACAATATGAGGGCTATTGACGCCTTTGTTTGGCATTTGCCTGACACCTTTTGTATTCCTTTCCTGTTCAGGCAAACCAAGGAGCAGCACAGTGCACAAACTGCTTTAAGGTGAGCACATTTCAGTAGTGGGGTGATGGGTCACTAATTTCACAGCAATATCAATAATATCAGTATTAATCATATCAATATCAATCATATCAATCACATCAATATCGATCACAACAATATCAATCATATTAAAGAAAATGATGCATCATTCCATTCTCTCTAAAACAACAAGCTTATACCTACTGCTGCGGCATCATTTTATTCTCTGCACATTCTCTGCAACAGCAAGCTTATACCTATAGTGGCTCCATGCCCCCATCAGAGGATTATTGAACTGTATGTGCACAAGTGGTAACGGCACCGCATACAATAAGTGAAAAGGAGTGATAGATGCAAAAGGGTAGAGACCAAGAGGCTGTTCTGCAACCGATGGGAACCTGACCTGACTTTGGACCCACTGCCTTGAGCAGCTACCCACCACCTCGGAAAATCAAAACGAATGCTCTTTCTTTCACCATCCACAGAACTTTTACAACAGCAACGTTGGTGCTTCCGAGTGCCTGCAATGCCCCGTGAATTCTGAGACGGATGTTCGGGGTAAGTGTAGAGTTTAAAAGCTGACAGAGGCATGAGATCAGTGTGGTCAGAGCAAGCCTGTATGCAATACACAAGAGGCAACAGTCACAGCATGTATTGCCCAAAAAAAAGAAAAAGCTACACAGGCAAAAAGCACTCCCCATACTGCCGCATAACTTGAAAAAACCATCTTTGCTGTGTACGTGCCTACTCGTTCCAACTCCTCTTCAAAGCTTGCAAGGGTCCTTGCCTCAAAAATTTGTGAAAAAGTTATAGAATATGTATGCATAGGTAAAGTCCTAGAGTCTGTATCTAAGCAAACACCCTTAAGGAAAACAACACAAATCTATGCAGGCAGCAAAAAACAACTCCCCAATTTAATAAAGGCAGAGGAGCCGCTTATTAAATCTTACGCAATTATGAAAACCTAACGCACCCATGTCTGCTTTCCCAGCTGTTCTGGAACGCGGCCCCTCGTGGTCTTGCATGTCACATTCGCTATGTGTCACATTCATGTATGTATATGTCACATTTGCTGTATGTCACATTCGCTGTATGTCACATTTGCTGTATGTCTAGGGTTGGCCAGAACCGTATATATACACCGTATATGACCGTATATTTCTTGATTTCCCTGCCAAAAATACTGTATATACACCGTATATATATGGTTCTGGCCAACCCTATGTATGTCGCATTCACTGTATGTCACATTTGCTGTATGTCACATTTACTGTATGTCACGTTCGCTGTACATCACATTCGCTGTATGTCACATTTGCTGTATTTTGTTACATTCGCTGTAAGTCACATTCGCTATATGTCACATTCATGTATGTATATGTCACATTCGCTGTATGTCACATTCACTGAACATTCATGTATGTATATGTCACATGCACTGTATGTCACATTCATGTATGTAAATGCCACATTAGCTGTACGTCACCATCGCTGTATTTTGTTGACAGCATTAATTTCATATGGGGCTCTGATGCTCCATCACACCGCTCTCAGCTGTATTTTGTTGACAGCATTGATTTCGTGTTGGGCTTTGATGTTCCATCACACCGCTCTCAGGTGCTACGTCATCTATTTTCCATTATATTCCATCACATTGCTCTCAGGTGCAACCTCAATCAAGCAATGCTCCTGCAAGACTGGGTTTTATTCTCAAGAGGGTGCGCAATTGTGTGTGTGTTTGCGTGTGTGTGTATGTGTGTGAGAGTGTGTGTGTGTGTGTGTGTGTGTGTGTGTGTGTGCACTCACATCAAACCGAGTCTGTTTACAGGCGTTTTCTGCTTTGATCAGTTGATGTCCTCCTGGGTTTCCTGTTGCCTGTTTTATGCCAACCATGGGGTGTACAGCTTGTTATGGGGTGTACAGCTTGTTATGGGTGTACAGCTTGTTATGGGGTGTAAAGTTTATTGTAATCTTACTGGATTTATTCAGCGTGTGTCTCTCAGGTGCCTGTACAGCAAAGGACAATATGTTTCATGCCAACCATGGGGTGTACAGCTTGTCATGGGGTGTAAAGTTCATTATAGTTTTACTGAATTTATTCAGCCTTTGACTCTCAGGTGCCTGTACAGCAAAGGACAATATGTCCGACGACAAGAGCATGTTGGGTTGCCTGTATAAAATCTTATACAAACGTGCAAACAAAGGGTTGCCTGTATAAAAACTTTAAACAAAGGTGCAAACAAAGGGTTGCCCGTATAGAAACTTTGGGTTGCCTGTATAAACACTTTTAATAAAGGTGCAAACAAAGGGTTGCCTGTATACAACTTTGGGTTGCCTGTATAGAAACTTTAAACAAAGGTGCAAACAAAGGACATGAACAGACAAAGAACATAAGAACATAGAAAGGGGCAACTCTCCACAGCCCGTTCATATGAATGTTTCTCAAGCAAACAGGAATCCAAATTTACAGTTAGGCAGAAAACGTCATTTTGTTGATCGGATTTTCTAATCTGCGTGCATCTTCAGGTTTAAACGGTAAGGCATGCCTTCCTTGCCCAGCACACGCGTCTTGCGCCGGTGGTGTCGATCCCCCACGCAATGATCCCGGCTGGTGCGTGTGTGTGTTTGTGTCTTGTGCCGGTGGTGTTGATCCCCCACGCTATGATCCCGGCTGGTGCGTGTATGTGTGTGCGTGTGTGTGTGTGTCTTGCGCCGGTGGTGTTGATCCCCCACGCCATGATCCCGGCTGGTGCGTTGACATTGCCTTTAAATATAATGAATGATTGACGTGTTGGATTATTTCCCCTCTCTTGTCTAATATGTCCTGGCGCTTTGTCTCTGTTGACCTTTTGCAACGGCTGGCTTTGCATTTGGCGGCCTTATAATATAACTCCATGACATATGCCATCCCTTTACTCGCACTTGCACCGCTTTCTAACAAACAACGCTCGTGCACTCTGCTTGCAATGCATGGAATTCACAGCCCATGTGTGTAATATTCCTTGGCTACCCAGGGTGTGCTGAATGCTGGACACCAAGCTAACTTTGCTGTGCTCTGTTTTGCTGTACTTGCAGGCATGCTGACGTGGACGCGCCCTTCAAAATGTTTGACTGCAACCCGGGCAGCCAGTGCTTGGGCAACTACACATGTGCAGTCGGATCGCAAGGTAAGTTCTATGCTACAGTTCGCTGTAGGCTATGTCATTACACCAAGGCATAAAAAGAATGCCTAAAACGAGAGTACACAGCACTTATGCAAAGTGCCTGCCAGATCTCAGCCTACGTTCACTACGCAAGAACTCCAGTTCTACAGCTGAAGCAGAGAACTGATGATTTCATAGGGTTGGCCAGAACCATATATTTATAGGTATATACGGTGTTTATACGGTTTTTTTGGCAGGGAAATCACGGTCATATACGGTGTGTATATACGGTTCTTGCCAACGCTATAAACTCATTACGCTGCGGCCAGACGGCAATATAACCTGTTGCAGCATTCACGTGGATTAGAGGGGAAGGGTTATTTTGGCTGTCACATGTACGCCCCTGCCGTGCAATTCCACACGCCTTTTTCAGCTACCTTCAATCACAGCAGCCAAGCGTGATGCTGCACTCCATTTATGTGCAGGGCGTCTTTGCAGTGACTGTGCGCCTGGCTACTTCGTTGCATTTGACCAGTAAGTGAAGAATGGGTTTGACCAGTAAGTGAAAAACGGGTTCGATTGACCAGTATGTGAAGAATGAGTATGACCAGTAAGTGAAGAATGGGTTTGACCAGTAAGTGAAGAATGGGTTTGATTGACCAGTAAGTGAAGAATGGATTTGATTGACCAGTAAGTGAAGAATGGGTTTGACCAGTAAGTGAAGAATGGATTTGACCAGTAAGAGAAGAATGAAGATATTTGACCAGTAAGTGAAGAATAGATATGACCAGTAAGTGAAGAATGAAAATATTTGACCAATAAGTGAAGAATGGATATGACCAGTAAGTGAAGAATGAAAATATTTGACCAATAAGTGAAGAATGGATTTGACCAGTAAGTGAAGAATGGATTTGACCAGTAAGTGAAGAATGGATTTGACCAGTAAGTGAAGAATGGATTCGATAGTAAGTGAAGAATGGATTTGACCAGTAAGTGGAGAATGGATTTGACCAGTAAGTGAAGAATGGATTCGATAGTAAGTGAAGAATGGATTTGACCAGTAAGTGGAGAATGGATTTGACCAGTAAGTGAAGAATGGGCTTGACCAGTAAGTGCAGAATCAATTTGACTAGTAAGTGAAGAATGGATTTGGCCAGTAAGTGAAGAATGGATTTAACCAGTAAGTGAAGAATGGATTTGACAGTAAGTGAAAAATGGATTTGACCAGTAAGTGAAGAATGGATTTGACCAGTAAGTGAAAAATGGATTTGACCAGTAAGTGAAGAATGGATTCGATAGTAAGTGGAGAATGGATTTGACCAGTAAGTGGAGAATGGATTTGACCAGTAAGTGAAGAATAGATTTGACCAGTAATTGAAGAATGGATTTGACCAGTAAGTGAAAAATGGATTTGACCAGCAAGTGAAGAATGGATTTGACCAGTAAGTGAAGAATGAAACTCTCTGGGAACTCAAGGATTTTTGACCTGGGGTTTTGGGACGTTGAGTCACTTGGTTAAATGCAGTGCTTATTTGAAGTTAACCCATGTGTGTGTTCATCTGAGCCTGACTTAATTGTAGAAGTCCTGCTCACCTGGCCAAACACCCTGGAGGACGTGGCTAAGCCAGTCTGCTTTTGCTCCTCTCAGGGGTTTAACGGAATATGTACTTGCAAAATACCGAGCATTTTGAACACTTGCTTTGTTCAAATTGCAGATCTCCTGCCAAATATTAACCTTCTTCTGCACAAGCTCAACTTCCATTCCATACTCTACAGGTGCATAGAATGTATCTCCCCGGGAGGCAACATTGTGGCCATGCTGGTAAGTGCTTTCCTATCTAGGCCTGAGTCCGGCGCGTTTTGTATGATACTGTGCTTGACTGTACTTTCTAGGCCTGAGTCCGGCAAACTTTGTATGATACTGTGCCTGACCTACTGGAGTCCTTACTGGAGTCTCTATTGGAGATGTGTTATGAGTAGGGTTGGCCAGAACCGTATATATACACCGTATATGAACGTATATCTGGCAATTTCCCTGCCAAAAATACCGTATATGCACCGTATATAAATATATGGTCCTGGCCAGCCCTAGTTATGAAGCAGATGATGAGCCCCAATAATCACTGCACCTGTGTTGTGTAAGGAAACTGGTGTTTAAATGAGGTAGCCCGGTCTTGAGCCCGTCCCTGCAGCTATTACATTGATAATAACCCAGTACTTTCTCGAGAGTCTAAATAGTCTGGAGAGTCTGTTATGTCTGTCAGGTAATCTGAGGAAAAGGAGGTCCTGTTACATCTTGTGTACATGCAGGTGATGTACGGCCTCTTCATTGTGCTGGTTGTTGGTCTTTCACGCAATTTGGACATCATCCATCTGTAAGTACGAGAAGAAAAGCCAGCCAGGCAAGATGCATCCCAAAAAGTTCTGACTTCTTTCGTCCCTGCTTTTTGCTCCGCAGGCTGATGAATTTCTGTAAGTGCAGAGCGTTGTCGCATTGAGCCTGCTAGTCCATTATATTCTATATAGGAGTTTTATGGTACCCGGTACCAAATTCACTCCTTTTCCTTTGTTATTGTGAGGAGTGGATTTCACTGCCTGAGTAGCTTTTCTTTCCCAGGCAGCCCTGTAACTTGCTACATCTGATCCTTCCAATTTCCAGGCCAGACCCTCTCCATCGTTGCTTTGTTCAATCTACAGTGGCCTGTTAGCATTGAATACATCTTCAACATAGCAGGTGCGCCTTGTCTTGAGTACGAGCCCCAGTTGCAAATAAATATGAACAACACAATGAACTAGGGGTGCGTGGAGCTGTTGAGCATGAGCCCTAGTTACAAACATGAACAACACAATGAACGAGGGATGGAGCTGTCGAGCATGAGCCCCAGCCACAAACGTGAACAACACAATGAACTAGGGATGGAGCTCTCGAACAAAGTTTCTGCTTCCTTCACTTTTCCTGCAAATCTGCGATGTATTGTGAGGGAAAGAGTCACAATTGACTCCACTGGTACTACTGACAAGAATGTCGTTATGTCTAAAGCACTCCCTAACCTACGCAGGTATCTTGTCCTTTGAGATGGACATTATTCAACCGCAATGCGCTCAAGCAAGCTGGGGGTACGTATGCCTGCAAATTTATGATGGCCTTGTTGTGCGTGACTTTAGGCCATACTGGGGCCATACTAACAGCCAAAGGAACGATCAGTGGAAGCAACTGACTAATCGAACTGGCATACTCAGACATAAATATATACGCAGAATTTAAATGAGCTCATGTCCCAACAGGCCTTGCATACTGCAACGGTCTGTATTACTGACCTGACCGGAACCTGCCACTGTCCTGTTTGCAGCTTTGCTGAGAATTTGTACATTCAGATCGGCTACCCGGCTTTCCTGTTCCTGATGATGGCTTCTTGGACTGGGCTCACTCACCTGGGGTACAGGTGTGAAAGCAATTATTCTATCTCTAGCTGGAACTCATCTAAAACAGGTACAGGTGTGATAGCTGTGGGGCACAGGTGTGATAGCAGTCATGTGGGTGCAGGTGCGATAGCATTTGGGTACAGGTGTGATAGCAGCCATGTGGGGTGCAGGTGTGATAGCATTGGGGAACAGGTGTGGTAGCAGTAATTCTAACTGGGGTACAGGTGTGATAGCCGTCATCAATATTCTAAAACCATACACAAGTACTACGCCCTAGGTGTGATCATTGTTGACATCGATAAGTGAGACAACAGTCATCCAAAACCACACAAATACTCTGTTGACTTCATGTATAATTATATGGAGAGCAATGGAGCCGTGGGGGCATTAAGTGCCTTATCAGGAACCAGGACTGTGTCCGATGAGACACGTTATTCCGGAGTTTCGTCATTGTCAGATCAAATCACATTGTCACGACACAGCATCAAACTGAAAAGCAATCACATGAAAAGGTCTGATAAAAGTAACAGCAGGCTCGAGCAAAAAAGATGATTTCACTCTGACCACTGGCAATTACTTTTCTCTCTTTATATTGTTCTGTACTTTTTTAGCCTTCCTCTTGCCCGCTACAAACGCACTAAAACTGAAATAATTCAGCAAGCATACTCACACGCCACACGCACTTTCTGGTTGGTCACCCCTTCTAGCCTGCTCCTCCAGCTCTACCAGACTTGTCAAGAACAACAATTCTCTTTTCATGCGCCTCTCTGCTTGTAGCCTCACGCATTTCAGATTTACTGCTTGTGACCTGACTGCTCTGACAGGACAAAACTGAAGATACAGGGGAAGTCTTTGAGTGACTTTTCATCAGCAAGCTTTTCCGACTCTGCCCATTTAACAAGAAGCTCTAGCTCCGGCTCTGCTAAAGTGAACAGCATGAGTGGCGGGAGCGGCAGTTTTGCTGCCCTGGAGACCTCCTCATGGTGGCTACTTATTCAGGTGAGCGGCACGTTTGCTGCCCTGGAGATCTTCTCACTGTGACTGCTTATCCAGGCAATCAGTGTCTGGAACATGGGGGTTGGTTCCTCTGTGAGGTTGCAAGCTGCACACACGATTTTGAGCATGACAGTGTGTGTTGCACATTAAGGTCATCAAATACAAAAATCTGCATCATATATTAAATGCAGCATATATTAAATGCATCATATATTAAATGCATGAATAGCCTTACAATTAGCTATCTCAAGATGGTTGCTTCAGAAGGAGAAAAGGTGTGCTTTTTTAAGACCCTTTGCCAAAAACCTTTATTTTTTCCATTGCTCTTCTCCTAGCAACAGCTCGGTGCACGCTACACGTAGAAAGCGTGAAATTGGTTAATTCTGTTGGGTATCAATTCAACCAATGGCCACCTTATAAATCCAAACCTTGTATTGATTTTGTCTGCTTATCCATTTAGTTGGCCAGAATTATGCATGTGCACCGTAACTATACCTCACTCTTGTGCTGTACACTTATTTCCACCGTAACTATCATGCACGTGCACCGTAACCATACCCCACTCTTGTGCTGTACACTTATTTCCACTGTAACTATTATGCATGTGCACCGTAACTATACCTCACTCTTGTGCTGTACACTTATTTCCACCGTAACTATTATGCATGTGCACCGTAACTATACCTCACTCTTGTGCTGTACACTTATTTCCACTGTAACTATTATGCATGTGCACCGTAACTATACCTTACTCTTGTGCTGTACACTTATTTCCTGCTACAATATCAGCGGAAAAACCAGATATGTCATCTTATGATTCTCGCCAAGTCTGATCAACAAGTTGTGATCCACAAACCTTCCATGTTGAGGTTCCAGATTGGAGGATTGCGCGCACCGTGGGCAAGCCAACGTAAGATGATTCTTGTCAACCCTGTAAAATAGGAACTGGCCCAAATACCTACTACCCCGTAAAAAATGTATGAGCTTTGGCTGGAAAGTGTGTCTTCTTATTATGATTCTTGCCACCCATACCCAACAGGGCATGATTTACATACCCTCCACCCCTCAAGAGATGAATGAGCTGTGGCTGGAAAGGATGTCCATCCCTTTCATGGCCCTCAACCTCGGTTACGTGGTCATCCTCAAGTACTGCCTGATTGCGTTCAGTTGCCTTGATTTCATGGTGCGTGCCAGCCCTGACGATATGCCTGTTCACTGTAGTTACTGGATGTGTTTGAATTTGAGGGTGCGGATGTGTTTGATTTAAGGATGCGTGCCAGACTTGACGGTACGCCTGTTCATTGCGGTTACTGGATGTGTTTGATTTTGAGGGTGCGTGCCAATCTTGACCTAACCAGGTTCTCTACAACTTGCAGGGCACCCCTTACTTGTACTTCAGCACGAGCGACATGTGCTACACCGCACAACATTATAAGCTTATGCTCGTTGCAGGAGCAGGCCTGATTGTGTATATCGCAGGAACCTGGTAAGTGCGCACCGTAAACGCCTTATGTTATGCTGTTGCTTGAGGCAATGCATATGCATAATTGCATCAAGCATACTGCTGTAGCACCTGACATTAAATTTTTTTAAGGGCCTCACCCCCATACTGCTAGCACCTGACATGACCCTTTCTTTGATGTTCCCTACCCCCAGGTTCATGTTTGGAAATGTGATGCATGTTCTAAAGAAAACAAACGGCTTTAGTAAGAAGCGCGCCCTGTTGCTGTTTGGATGGATGTACGAACGTTACGAGTCAAAATTCTATTGGTTCGAGATGTCAATTCTGGCTGAAAAGACCATCCTTGTCGTGGTCGCTACCTTTTTGATGACTGACCCGGTCCTACAGGTGAGCAATTTTTTCTGCAATCTCATATGCAAGACAGGAAACTACCTACCTCTGAAACAGAGAAAATTGCATGTATGAAAACAATTGAAGCAAATGTATGCGTAATTCACTACAACATCCCCGGCTTGATTTCCATTGTCTAGTTCTTGTAGAGGCGTATGCTTGCAGTTCCCCTTAATCTTGCTGTCTCTAAGACGCCACCTTGGTGGATCCACATTTGTTTACAATTACTGCGGATGTCTGTACCTAACCTTGCCTGCCTCTGAGGACCTTTGTGCCAACTGCGTCCTCTCAAAAGCTGTAAAGAAAAGAAAAGAAAAGAAAAGAAAAGACACTATGCAGGCAGTGAAAACCACTCCCCACATGAAGTTAAGGAAAAGTAAGCCACATTGGTACCGAGTTCCGTGAAACTCCTTTACCGGCAGACACGAAAAAGGCCCAGTCAGAGAGGTCCAACAGAGTATCAGTAAACTTAAGTGTGAAAAATTGCGGATCAACGTGATTTTTGTGCGCAGGTCATCATCACGCTTGTCATTTCTTTTGCGTCAACAATTTTGGCCATCAAGGTGGGTGGGATGGGCATGTGTAGTATATTTCAGTTTGATATGTTAACACTAGCAGCTCAAATGAATGTCTTATGAAATTGACATTGGAGTGGTAAAACAAGTCTTGCTTCATTGCGGATCTTGAAAGCCACGTTCTTTCCCTGCTTGCCTTGCAGACAGCTGCGCCGGTTGACTCCACTTCGGCTCTCTTACTGACTGCAACTAATGGTTTGTATCCAAAAGGGGGAAAACATGTGAAGCTGTTTATGCGCATTGCCAAATAGTGGGCATGAAACAGAGGGAGATAGGGCTGCAAAAAAGGCTGAAAATTAAGAACGATGAAATCAAGCATTTAGTGGGTTGTGAAATTGAGCCCAGCGGCGTCGACATGTTGTTCTTGCTGAAAAACAAAGAAGAAATAGCACAGTAAATTTACTTATGTTCACTGCTGGCATGGAGAAGGAAGGGATTTAAATACATTGTATCCTGTTCACGCTGATGCATTACAGGCTGTACCATGCTTTTACTTGTTCTTGGCCTCATATTCTACACAGGCTGTACCATGCTTTTACTTGTTCTTGGCCTCATATTTTACACAGGCTGTACCATGCTTTTACTTGTTCTTGGCCTCATATTTTACACAGGCTGTACCATGCTTTTACTTGTTCTTGGCCTCATATTCTACAACGAACAGGCCCTGGACCGGACAAAAACGGTTGCCACAGTGAGTGTCGGATATTTATCTTTTGAATCTACTTAGCTAGCTGGTCTACATACTTCTTGTTCCGACCAGGCATCGCTTAGACTTATTAAAAAAAGTAATTTCCTGCTAAATGTCATGGCATTATTTTGCATCCGTTGCATGCTTCTATTTTTAGGAGCTTACCTGTTGGACCTCTGAGCGAGTATGTTGAACGACCTGCTGCCAATTGGTGCCTAATTGAATAGCGCAAAATGCTAGCAGCATGAGTGCATGTACCATTGTTAAACTGCTTTGCAGGCACTGGGTATGGCCGTTTTAGTTGGACTAATCGCTCTTTTGAGTCTAGCCTTCATCATGGAGGTGGGTGGCGACGTACCATATGTCACGGGCTCAGAACAGATCAATATGGTCCAAGTGTGAAAAGGAAGCAGGGATATCTGTGTGAGATTGGTGACTGGTGTCTATGCTGAGCATCGATTCCCAGAGTTAAATATATACCCCTATTAACTAAAGGTAGCCTTTGCTCACAGTAAACAGTACAGGCCCTAAGGGCAGAATTCAGGGCCTTACCAGCCTGACACCATGTCTGAGGGGAACGACTCACACACACACACACACACACACACACACACACACACACACACACACACACACACACACAAACACACACACACAAACCCCACAGCAAGTTCTTTCTTTGTTGCAAATCGCCTTTGTATATGTAATGTTATGTACAAAGACAGGCTGACAAGTATGGGATTGCAGACTGGCCAAGGTGGCCGTGGTGGTTGTTCGTCGTGGCTGCATGCCTGGCACAAAAATTGCATGTTTGACCCCAGCAAAAAATTGGACTCGAATCTTTGTGTATCAAGTGGGCACAATGTAATACAAACCAGATTTCATAGGTATATTAATTTAGATCTCTGGGCGATCTAGCAGGGCCAAATCTCTACAGTAAGTGCCTGTACGTGGCTAGTGAGACACGTGGCCTGGGATTCTCAATTCACATTTTCATTGAATCCTACAATTCAATGACATCTTTAAAATATGTGCCTTGAAACTTGCCTAATAAAAATAATAATGGCTAAGGAACCTCATAATAATAATATGACACCTAATAATAATATGAGCTCATAAGGCACCTCCCTTTTGGGGGGGGGGGCATTCCTCTCTGGATAAAGGATGTTACACACGCAAAGCAAAGAGCTGCAATCATTGCCTTTAAACACCGGTTGTAAGTACTGCACTTTTGCCTTTGATTTCATCTTTTGCCATAAAACGCCAATTGTAATAGCTGCACTTGCTGCATGAAAACATCACTTGTTGCCTTACAACACCACTTTCCAAAGCTGCACCTGTCGCCATAAGACCCAACCCAAATCTCTATGTCTTGAAATAACAACAATTGCACTACTTCTAATAAGCGCAAATGGAAAAACGCACTCGCAGCTGGCCTTTCACACGGTCATCTTTGTGCTGCGCTCGCGCCACAAAAACGTCGCAGCAAAATGGGGACAGGACGCTCGTATTCACACACACATGTACCGTGTATTCAAGCCAATGTTCATGTTCAAGTGAGTAAGAAGAAGGGTCGAGTTCACACACACATGTACCACGTATTCAAGCCAATTTTCATGTTAAAGTAAGAAGAAGGGTCGAGTTTTCACACACACATGTACCGCGTATTCAAGCCAATGTTCATGTTAAAGTAAGAAGAAGGGTCGAGTTTTCACACACACATGTACCGCGTATTCAAGCCCATGTTTATGTTCTAGTGATTAAGAAGGAGGGGAGATTTCCACGGACATGGTTTCCTGCTGGAAAGAGAGTGAGTGAGAAGGAGGGGTGCTCTCTACAGACAGATGTTGCCTGCTGGGAAGAGAGTGAGTAAGAAGGAGGGAAGCTTTCTACATACAGATATCTCCTGGAAGGAGAGAAGTATAGTAACTACACACACACAAGTTGTTCCTGGAAGAAGGTTCAGCAGTCAGGTACTTGCAAACAAGCACTAAGCTCCCAATGCCTCACCCAGCGTACAAGTAGTATGGTACACCAGCGTACAAGTAGTATGGTACACCAGCGTACAAGTAGTATGGTACACAAGCGTACAAGTAGTATGGTACCTTCCTCCACTTCCTTTCAACTAGCACGCACCTTCATAGTACTTTCCACAAAGGAAAAAGAGATTCACAAAAGCAATGAAAAAAGCACTCCCCCCAATAATGGTACACAACTTGATAGAATCGACTGTTGGTGCGATCTTAAAAGTGAAACGCTGCCCAGCAATCCTGAATTAGTTAGAAATGCATGCCAGTTCTTGCAATGCAGTAAGAAAGGCATACTAACCTCAAATCACGTGACGAGACCACACAACAATCTGTGTTTCTTTCCTGTCTCGCCACCCAAATCCCTTGTTTTTATATGGACACATTTTCCATTGCGTATCCCTTGTTGTGCTGTCCCCTTTTCTCCTCTAGGAGCAAGTTGTGAGGACCTCGAGCGTTTGTGAGTTCCTTGATAATTAATGCCCTGCATAGGGCAGCTCAAAATGCGGACAGCATATCCTACGCCCTGTTATTATAAAACATTTAAGGTGGCTGAGCAAGGCTGAACCAAGTAACTGCCTGTTACTATTACACATTCAAGGAGGCTGAACCGAGTGATTGCCTGCTACTACTATTTCACATTCATGGAGGCTGAACCGATGAGTGATTGCCTGCTACTACTTTACACATTCAAGGACGCTGAATCGTGTGATTGCCTGCTGCCACTATTTCACATTTAAGGAGGCTGGACTGATGAGCGACTGCCTGTTACTATTACACATTCAAGGTGGCTGAGCAAGGCTGAGCCGAGTGACTGGCAGAATTGGCACCGGATGTGTAAACTCTTCCATGACAGCGTCCACCCCACTTGCGAGACGTCCTACCTTTCTCATGATAAAGTGGGTTGTCTCTTGCTTTACCGCTGCCGTTTATTTGTGCTTGCTTGCCGTTGGGTCCGGTATGTTACTGGTCTTGTCAACCACACGCTGCACAAGATAATGATCTAGGTTAGACCAGACAGCAGGCACTGCATCTCCTGTCGTCACAACATAGTGTGACCAGACAGTGAGCGTTATATCTCCTTAACGCATGATTGGGATTCAAGTTTGACCATACATACAGTGGGCATTAATTTTCCTTGCTTTGCTCATCATCATGGTTTTGCGACCTTTTCAGTGTGCACTGGTCTTTGCACAGGCAGGGATTTTAACATTTGGCCCCAAGCCAAAGCAAAGAGAGGAGAGGATTCCTATAAACAAACTCGATGCAGACCTGTGATTACATTAAACCATCACGGATGTATACTTCTTTGTTTGGGTTTATTTTTGGTTAAGGGTTGAGCAATTGAGCCAAATAGCACGTGAGCCAAAAAGCATATTAAGCAGTGCCCATTCTGGGCCTCAGTTGCCCCCCTGTGATTCTGCGCAAGCTTTATACCAAGCAAATAACTGCAAAAGCCTAGCAGTCGAACTTTTTGACTGGTGGCTGATGGCTTATCTTGTAACACCAAGTACAATAACTGCAATGGTGCAGGTTGGACACTTTTGGCACTACCTCATCTCAAGCTTTCCAGAGATGCTGGATTTTCTTGGTGGGTGTTGGTAACGAATTTTGACAAAGGCTTGCTGCAAAGTGGGGATTTGGTTGTAAAGGGCTTGTGCGCTGTGGTGCACACATCTGTTTGTCTGGCTGCAAGACGCATACGTACTGCTGCAGTTTGCTGGGCGCTATGTGACTGGAAAGAGCAGGCTTATAAGTAGAACAACCCGTCTAAGTAAAAAACAACAACTAACAAATGTTTCATTTTGCAACAACCCACTGACGTAACAAATAATTAAATTTCATTCAACATTTACTATGATCCAACAACTGCTTTCAACCTCTAGCCTCTGTGGACGAGAAGGAGCGCAACGAGTTCGTGAACGTCATCGAAGTGATGTACCAGCACTACTTTGACACGGAGAAGTCTTTCAGATGCCAGCTGAATACCGTGGTCACTGACAAGTACGTGCCATGAGTCACATCATCACGAGTACGTGTATCACAAGTTGTTACATGCAAAAGTTAAGTACAATTCACATATCGCTCGTTCATACGGTTAACCATTTTGGCCGCTACGCTACACAAGTACGTGCCATTAGTCACCTCATCGACACAAAATGAGCACCAAGTACGTGTATCACAAATACGTCCCGTGAGTCACATCACAAGTACGTGTATCACAAGTACGTGTATCACAAGTACGTGTATCACAAGTACGTCCCGTGAGTCACATCATCTACACAAACTACACAAAACAAACACCGTGGTCTCTGACAAGTACGTGTATCACAAGTACGCCATAAGTCACATCATCGACACAAAATGAGCACCAAGGTCATTATAATGACTAGTCACATCATCGACACAAAATGAACACCAAGGTCATTAGAATGACTGGTCACACACATCATCTACACAAATTGAACGCCAAGGTCATTAGAATGACTAGTCACATTATCTATACAAATTGAACGCCAAGGTCATTAGAATGACTAGTCACATCATTGACACAAATTGAACACCAAAGTCATTAGGATGACTAGTCACATCATCTACAAAAATTGAGCGTCAAGGTCATAAAGATGAGTAAGGGCCAAACTTACTGTGTACTTACTGCGTGTACAGGTATGAAATAAACATCGCAGTAATCACATGAATCAAATACTGTAGCTGGCGAGGGCTTCAGTTTCTTGCCCCTTAGATCGACCTGCTGCTCGCAATTGCAGGTTCAATTTTCAATTCAATTCAATTGCAGGTTCCGCGCGCCTATTGGGCAATGGTTATCATCTGCGACCGACTCAGAAATGGTGTTTGTGAGGTGCGTGTTTCGTACAGGGTCCTGCATTGACGTGAATCTGACATCAATAGGTGTCTTGTAAAGAAGGGTGCTGCTTTGACATGGAAGAGATATCAGTACGTGTCTTGTACAGTGGGGTGCTGCATTGACATGCACAACACCAACATGCGTCTTGTACTGGTTGCTGCATTCATAAGTTCAACACAAGTACGTGTCTTGAACTGAAGGATACACAAGTTTTGAGCAGACACGCCTAGCAGGGCACAAAGCATAGAAAGTAGGAATAAAACAGTATTCTTACTTGTATAGCACTCCATACACTCAATCAAGGAGTATCCGCTGCATACGCTCAATCAACAAGGAGTATCCGCTGCGTATTTCTTACTGGCATACTTGGATAGCACTCCATGCACTCAATCAATAAGGAGTATCTGCTACAAAAACTCTCCTCAAGATATAGGCAAGATATAAACAAAGATATAGGCAAGATAAAGGCAAGATATAGGCAAGAACCTCAAGATAAAGGCAAAGATACTCACGTATTGGGCATTTAAAGCGTAAGATATTGTTTAATGTAAAATTGAGCGAAAATGAAAGACTACTGACAAGTTCCTATGTCAATAGTCTGACGCATCATCGTACACGTTGATGCGTCAAGGAACCGGCCCTCGATTTCTGCGACAGGTTCCCTGCAGCGACTTGATCTGTACTTTAGTATACCTATTAGTATCACAAGTGCTGATGGGTCCCTGCAGCAAACTTAATTTATGTATGCGGTTGAATCGCTGCTTGCAGTACTTTTACTGTCTGCCTCAAACATGCTTCTTTCACAGGAAAGTTATCACTGGAGCCTTTGCCAAAGCTCAGGGCAAAGAGGCAGAAGAGGAAATCACGCGCGCTTTCTCTCGTTCTTCCAAGGTACAGAACCAAAGATAACAAGCAGTTGGCAGTGCTAGTCATCGGGGCTGGTTATGATAACTAGCGTACATAGTAAGTTCTACTTCGGCTCGGCTTCACCTAATGTTGGAGGGAACATACACTGGCCAACCATCCAGGACCCAAGATCTCTTGGCATGATGCTTGTTAATCTGTTGTCATGCATCCCTCACCGCTATGTGCTTGCTTTCCTACAGTCCATGGCAAAGCTTATAGACACAGAAGACGCCAGCAAGAAAGTGGAAGGTGGCAGTGATGACGATTCTCTTGTGGGGAATAGCGGTAGAAGCTCCCTAATAGGTATGGCGTGTGTATCTTTGACCAGGTGCATCATGATTCCTCGCACCAGATTAGATCCGCCTTCTTATTCATTTCAATGGCCTGCGCAGTCTATTTCTTTGACCTGGTGCATCATGATTTGTGATTCCTTGTACCAGAATAGATCCTCCTTTTCCATTCATTTCAATGGCCTGCGTAATAATTTTTCTTCTCTGGGAGTGCGTGGCCGTTTGTTTTCTGGAGGAGCAGTTACAACGGCCACTTGGTCTTGTTATCAATCACCCCCACCATTTCTTTGTGGCCACTTGCATTTGTGTGTGTGTATATATGTGTGTGTGTGTCAGCTATGGTGATGGCCTCATATGAGAAGGTAATCATGTTAACAATCAGCCCTCCTCTTTCTTCTCCAATTTTTGGATGGATACAAAGGTATACCGGTGCATACGTGTGTGCGGCAGTCTAGTGGTCAATCTCATGTGCCTCACAGATACGATGTGGCGTCTTTGTGGCAGTCATCTGTGCCCATTTCTTTGGCTTTTAAAAACGTAATGAAACATGAAACACACTCTTTTCAACAGACCGGCGTCAACTGCTGCAGTGCCTTGTGGCGTCTATTGTGGCAAGCGCAAGTGTCTGATACCAATTATCGCAGGATTTGCCTCCACGTGTAGCACACCCTCTTTGGGGTCGTTTTGGATTTCTTTGGGAGCTCTGTTCACCTCTCTTTCCATTAAGTAACTATTCATACAACTTTATTTACTAATATAACAGGCTTGTCCACAGATGGGTCTCTTCCATGGCAGCCAGGAGGTGCAGAAATAGGCAACAAACCATCAGCCATGAAGGGGGGCAAGTAAGTGTGCGTTGTGTAGGGACATGGGGATTGGTAACTTGGCAACGATGCATTAATGTGTGATAATCGGAAGATTACTTGTGCGGTTTGGACATGAAAAGGATGCCCTTCAGATAATGGGGAGTCAGCAAGGGGTCGAGGCAAATGACGTACAAGTAGAAGGCTGTTGTTTAACGACATGGAAAGATGTCCAGTCTGCATGCAATATTGACCAAGCAGTCGAGGCAAAAGACGTAAATGTAGAAGGCTGATGTTTAACGACATGGAAAGATGTCCAGTCTGCATGCAATATTGACCGAGCAGTCGAGGCAAAAGGCGTAAATGTAGAAGGCTGATGTTTAAGGACATGGAAAGATGTCCAGTCTGCATGCAATACCGACCGAGCAGTCGAGGTGTCACGGCTAGCCACATACACTGCACACACACACACACACACACACACACACACACACACGCATGTACAAACACACGCATGCACGCACACACACACTCTCTCACACACATACATACACACAAACACACACGCACCAAAATATCAGGGCGTGGATCCAGAAGCAATTAAACGTTGCATGCTTGTTCAGGGACTCATCTTCTGGACAGGTGCGCATCAAAGCCAGCCAGAGGAGGGCCTCCATCTTCGATCCTCGGACTGGCATGTCAGGTACAGGATGGTGCTGTGAAAAATGAAGGAATTTGCCTCGTGCTGTGAAAATTTCCAACCTACTGCGTGTGGGTTTGTGTGACACAGCCAGCAAGTATTATGTCTAATGTTTTGAGAGGGGACTCGACCATCACTGCCCGCTACCTTTAATGTGTGCGGATAAAACGTGAGCATAGAAACAGCATTATAGCAACAGGCTTGTGCACCAGCCAGAAGTGGTGCTGATGGCTCACTATTGAAGAGGGATGCATGCAGCAGATTCAAAATGGTAATGCGTGAACGTAAAAAAATATTTGCACCCTGGAAGGCCCCCCCCCCCTCGTCCAATTTTTATGGCAGCAACCCAGCAGAAAACTGCCGTGCGTGTGGCGCTGACTTCAATCAAGACAGGGGTTTCATCTACTGGCTTGTCCATGCACACTCGCTGTGCAGGCATTAACAACAGCAGTCCCAAACACCTTGCACTCGCACTTGCATTGGTTTTGGGCACGCGATACCAACTCACTACCCCGAAAAACTCCCCCCTTCTAACTTCCAAACACATACTGTATAGGCATGAACAAAAGCCCCGACGGCCCCACCTCTCCGAGCAGCACCAGAAAGCAGCTTCCCGTAGGCGTGTCCCCCTTTGCCGCTGCCCAGGTGAATTGTGTTGGGATTTCTAGCAAGTGTGTCAGAGCTTGTGTGTAAAGCCCTTAGCTAGTGCTTTTCTTGAAACATTCACAACACTAGCCATGCTGTCAGTACATACGCCCAAATGTGTGTGTGTGTTTGTGTGTGTGTGTGTGTGTGTCGCTAAAAATACCTACCTACTCGCAATCCTGTACCCACACAACTACATGCACAAACTCACAGCACGCACATACACACACCCATACATCCGCACTTTCACACGCGCAGGACAGTGCCAAGGAGAGCTTCCGAACTAGTTCAGGGGATGGGAGCACACAAGGGACTCTCAAAGACCTTTCAGGTTAGGCATGCAAGTGTGATCTCGTCGTTGCCTTGCATTATGCATTATTCTCCTTTCTTCTGCTCCTGGTATATTGACCACACAAGTTTGCTGGTGTGGGGCGGAGTACCACACTCCTTTTTGCTCACCATGGACCTTCAATCACTCAAGGCACCACTCCTCTGTTTCCAAGGGAAGAGAAGTGCATATTTCGCTGTTGTGGATGTACGATTAGACGCACTTGCCATAAATATTTGGATGAATAATTTTGCTGCTGGGGATGAAGCGACTTGTGGGTGGAGCAAAGTTACGATCATAGTTGCAGATAGGCATTTGTCCTCTGTTTCCAAGGAAAGAGAAGTGCATGTTTCGCTGCTGGGGTTGAAGTGACTTCTGGATGGAGCAAATTTATGACCGGAAATGCAGATGGGTGTTTGTTATTATGCACAGACATCCAATCACTCACATGTCCACATCCAATCACTCTCCCCTCTTTCCTGGGAGTGTAAAGCACAAACTCTCCTCTACCACGTAACCCCGTAAAGCACAAACTCTCCTCTACCACGTAACCCCGTGAAGCACAAACTCTCCTCTACCCCAAACATTTCTAGGGAATGAAAGCCTGGTGGGCAGCTAATAAAGGCGCTGCACACGTTCCTAGTATTTCTTAGGATTCATTCAGTGCTGCGTGCTGCGCCTCTGATTCTTTGCTGTTGTCTGTCCATGTGTCTGAGGTACTGACCAGGAACGTCGGAGAGCAAAGCACGCTCTGTTTCTGCCTCCTTTCTTCGGTTGCGAACGTCCAGAGCCCGCCATCAAAGCACATTCCTATATTTTTCTCAGAGACGGGATGGGAAAGAGCAACATATAAAGCACAGGACTTCTTTTCCAACTTGTGTTGCTTACTTATAAATGGTTGCAGGTCAGGGCAGCCAAGAGGAGCACCTTAAAAACGAGCGCACGCTAGACTTTCAAGAAGTAGGAGACAGTGTGGCAGGGTCTCCCAAGATTCCAAAGCATCCACAGCCAGAAGAGAGCAAGTCACAGGTTCAGGACACGCAGATGGTAGGATTGTTATCTGTGTGCTATGTTATTGCTGCAGTTATTGCACGTATGCTGTGCTGCAGTTTATTGCATGTATGCTGTGCTGCAATTATAGTAATAGTTCATATAGTAATGATGGCGCCCTTTGCGTGCTGCATTCTCATTGCTGTGGTCACAGGTGGAATAGATCAGTATGAGATAAGGGGCGTGCTGAGAAAGCGCCACATTACAGATTTTTCCAGATCCCTAGGCTTGCTTAAAGACGTTGTTTTATACTATGTTATGCCTAGAGATGTAATCAAATGAAAATCATCTTGTTAACTGCATACATGATCTTTATTTGCGCGTACACTGTAAGAACACGCACATGCACACACACAAACACACACTCACTCACGCACAATCATGCGCTCGCATACATGCAAACGCACAAACGTACATGCTTGCACACACTCATGTGCGCAGACGCCGACAAAAGACATGAGCCTGGCAGCCAGAAGCATATCTGTGCCTCGTGAAATCGTGATTGACACTGAGGAGCTGCTACGCATCCAAAACAGCCCTCGAAGTAAAGGTGTGTGCTGTGAATTGCTATAGAAATGAGGAGCTGCTACGCATCCGAATCAGTCCTCGATGTGAAAGTGTGTGCTGTGAATTGCTACTAAAGACATGAGGAGCTGCTACGCATCCAAACAGCCCTTGCCATTAAAATGGGTGCTGCCTCTTTCCATTCTCTGCTTACCGTCGCTTCCATGCCTTGCATTAAAGGTTTGTTGCCACTAGTTTTTATACCGTAAAGGCTGTTCATTAAAACACAGCCATTCGCCTGCCCTGTGTGAATCTTGGATTCAGCTCCTGAGTCAGTGCTAGTCATTACTGAGATCTCTCAGGTGTGTGTACTAGCCACTGCTGTGTTTTCAAGCGTATGTGCTAGTCATTACTGTGATCTCTCAGGTGTGTGTACTAACACTGCTGTGTTTTCGAGTGTATGTGCTAGTCATTACTGTGATCTCTCAGGTGTGTGTACTAGTCACTAGTCGCTGCTGTGTTTTTGAGCGTATGTGCTAGTCACGACTGTGATCTCTCAGGTGTGTGTGCTAGTCACTGCTGTGTTCTCGAGTGTATGTGCAAGTCATTACTGTGATCTCTCAGGTGTGTGTACTAGTCGCTAGTCACTGCTGTGTTTTTGAGCGTATGTGCTAGTCATGACTGTGATCGCTCAGGTGTGTGTGCTAATCACTGCTGTGTTTTTGAGCGTATGTGGAAATTCTCTGCCGTGATCTTGGCTGTAAGCTTAAGTCGCTACTGTCATCTTGGCTGTAAGTGTGAGTTGCTGCTGTGATTTGCAACATTGCCTTATAAATGGAGCAAAATGTGTACAATCTGAGATCTAAAGCCTGATCCAGCTTCCCACACTGCAGGCCCTCCAACCACAATACCTATACCCGAACAGCCGCGTTCCTCACCCACAGGTCCAGCACCAGCAGCAAGTCCCAGGTAATCACAAGCTTGTTCCATCTTAATTGTTTCTGCGTCTCCACCACAACATGTTGCAGTCTTGCATGGGCATGTGAGCCGCCCACTTTCATGGGTACACACATCAACAGCGTCCTGAATGATCTGCAAATCAGCAAATCAAAATTCTGATCTGGAGGCATGGCATGGCATAAAGGGACAAACCGGCGTCCCATGACTTTAAAATCTACACATTCACTTCACAGGGTTCTGCCCACCCACGACGTTGAGTCAGGTATTCCACCAGATCAGCCTGTGGGATCATCTAATGCATGGGAGGGGGCAATCTTTGAAAAGCGTCCCCTTCCCTCTGCTGGTGAACAAATCACTGCTGCTCCAGTGCCATTGATTCCTGCTTCTGAAAGCCCCGCTTCCTCCCAAGAGCGAGCGGTGGCATGGGAACGACCAAAGACAAGCGACAACAAGATCCATCCATTTAACGATCCGGTGTTTGACCGCTAAGACCCTGGAAGCAAGCTGATCCAAGCATTTGCACTTGTAAGTTGTGGTGTCAGTTTTCTACAATCCAGTCCTGGTGCTTCTGTTGACGGCAAGGTGCTCATCTGTTGACGTTTCAACCCGTCGTGACTTTATCTTGAATAAGCGTTTGTGTTGCACATTGTCTGTTTATTATGAAAGGAGGCATCGTGCTTTTCTTGGATGCAGCACCGTAACCAGGAATCCTTCGTTTATGCTCTTGCGTAAACCTAATCCACACCCATTGAGTCATTCCTAAGAGTAGGCCTATTGCAGGGACTTCCTTTCATTTTGGGTCTTGGGTTTATAGTGCTCGCACGTGTGTTTTTAGGGCGGTTGACTAAGTTCTTTGTTTGAAATTTATTGATGTCTGCTTCTTCTTCTTCTTCTTCTTCTTCTTCTTCTTCTTCTCTGGATTATAGTCCTTGCGCGTGTATGGTACGCACTTGGGGACAGCACAAAAGGTAAATTATTTTCATTTGCTCTTCCTTCAATTCATCGACATGGGAATAATGTAAGGCCGCGTCTGTCTGTTATGCAGCTGTCTTTTTTTGCAGAATGAATTATTATAATGGTTTTACTATTGAGTTGCTATCAAGAGGACTCTTCTTGGTGCCATATGCGCTACTGTCGGTACTTGGCCAAGTCGATGTGCAATTTGCATGTGACACAGTTTACTGTATACAGTATCTTGCTTTCTCGTGCTTGCATCATCAGCTACTGCTACTGCTTTTACGTAACTACTTCTTCTGATCTGCTTGACGAGAGAAGAACAGTCCAGGTGTGTTTGACCTGATTCCATTTCAGAGTTTCTTTCTTGTGAGGTTTGGGCATTCTTATTGCACTGATTTCATTGATGGCAGCCAGGAGCTTGGGATGGCGATTGGCTATTTACTAATTCTGTTTACACTATTCATGTACTTAGTACTTGCTGGTATAGAACGAACAATTTATGTAGCTGACCAGGTTATCGCTAAAGGAGAGGAGAGATACCTTCAAGAACATTAAAATTGGCAGCCCATTTCATGAGCCATCACCTTGGAAGAAAAAGTTGATGGCAGGCAGAGCGTGTAAACACTGCCAGGAGAGGGAAAGGGATGGCTATTGATGAATGGCCGATTATATGCTGGCTGGTTTTTGCCAGAATGAAGGGTTACAAGGATGGCCTACAGCCCGAGACTCTGGCTGATGGCAATTGGCTGGTGAAACAAAATCAACCAGTGTCGAAAATTGAAACTAAGTCTGACACAAATTTGAGGAGCTGTACGAGTCTTCATTCAGGAATGCCTTTGCCAGAATGAAGGAAGAACAAAGAATTGCCCTGGCAGTTCGAAGGGTTCCTACAATGGTTACAATTGGGGGTGACCTTCAGCCGGGTTGTTTGGCTGATCGGCTGCTGACTGGTCTCGGCCAGCCACAAATAAATCCATAAGCTCAGAAAGAAAAAGAAAAAGTCTATTGTTCTGC
>Ga0307974_1000206_pt1 | contig 33223 bp, 34 predicted proteins | sample OrgLakmetagen784_FD_201812 | JGI IMG/M metagenome (GOLD analysis project Ga0307974, IMG submission 201812) | Saline water microbial communities from Organic Lake, Antarctica - #784 | ecosystem: Environmental > Aquatic > Non-marine Saline and Alkaline > Saline | place: Antarctica: Organic Lake... | reverse complement strand
CCCTGACCACGTTTGCAAAAAGTCTGTAGATACAGCCATTGATTGCTAGCAAGCGATAATTTTGTGGGGATGTAATTGGACCTTTCTTGTGTAGAGGCGTGATTTTCACTTTGTGCCAAAGATGTGGAGTGACACCGTCTAACAGAAGCAGATGGAACATGTCAGTAAGAAGGGGAAGCAACACGTTTTCAGTGTGACTCTTACCACGATCATCCCGAATCGTTTTTTCTGCGTATATGATAAAAGAAGCAGAGAAAGGGTCAAAACCTGGGCTGGACTGCGTGCTCATGTTTGAAAGGGTAAGTTAAGGTTACATCGCTATGTACGCCCCTGGGGGGCATCTGAGCTGAAGCAAGCTTGGGAAAAGCCTGAAATCAAACCATAAAAGATGCTAAAAAAAATAAGGGGAAAGGGCTAGGCACTCAGTCACAACCAAAAGAGGCAACGCTAGACACATCTGGTTGGTTCAAAAAGATCCTCAGTCAAGTTGGGCTATCCTTATACCAAGGTGGGAAGGCAGGTTGGTGCTGAGTGCGGAGGCTGACCAGATGTTCATGCGGACAGTCCAGCAAAAATGGTCCTCATCCTGAGCAGTGTGCCAGTCACATTATTTGTCACCAATCCTGAGCTCGTAAGGCCTTCTGTTCCTGTTATGACGCATTATTTGGACGAAACTGTTGTGGCAAGAAAAGCGAAGGCAAGAAAGGACACGGCAAAATTGCTGGAAAGAATGTACAAGCGAAGGTAGAGAGGTATCACAGGCTTATGCTATCTTTTTCCGTCATCCTACCAGCTAGGAGCATCCCCCAAAGGTACACCAAAATGTGCGTGATAAGAGAAAGGGTAAGCAACTAGCAAAGCAAGAGAGAAGCAAGCAATCCACATCAGGCTCCTGCAAGCCTCAAACACCACCAAAAGCACACATACAATCCCACTCAGCAAGCTCGGCAGCACAAAGAAGCAGAGCATCAGGAGAGCAGCGTTGTAGGAGGCACAGCAAATCTCACTCCATATCCATTACAGAAAGGGAGATTTAAACGATCAATATCCTCCCTTTTTGCGTGCGCATTAATCTAATTAGCGCTTGCGTTGAACACGACAATATTCTATTGCTATGCATCCGTCCGTTGAGGCTTTGCTAAAATGCCCTTATCTTATTATACATGCCAGAATACAGTCGGTGTTGCTTGCTTAGGCAAGTATCAACATCATCACTTGAGTGGCTCACATCCTACCTTCAAGCCAAATTAATGGATTGAGTTAGGAGGAAGAAGTCAACAGTTTCTTACCTAAAAGCTGTCCAAAGGTCTAGGTTTCTAGGTCTCAGCCAGGCAGTCTAAGTCTTTGAGGCAGGCAGTTTCCAACCTAAAAGCTGTTTCAGGATTAAGTTTTTGACCTAAAAGCTGTTCAAGACACACAAATAGGAATGATTCCAACTTGGCTCTTACCTTCCAATTTCAATGCACAACAGCAGCGGAAATCTAGCAAGCCAGATGCAATTTTAGTTACTCCAACCCAGCAACCACGCCCCAAACGAAACCCAACAAACACATATCAGACTAGGTCCGCCAATAATGCAAGTAGAGTTGCCTGTGATAAGAACCTAGCAGATGGCGCTGCCAAACCATACCCCCTAGCTATGAAACCAAGAGAAAGACAACCAAACAAACGCGATAAACATTTAATCGAAATTAAGTACTGTGTAGACACTTCCTTAATTGATGCAGGGGATGTTTTGCTGCCTGCGTAGTTTTTCTTTTCTTTTCCCCTACTCAACAAACAGATAAGGCACGAGAACAAATTAAGCTGCTAATGCCTCGCTCACACGGACAGCGTAAAACCCTCCACACCATCCTGCTAGGAGCAACAGGCACCATCTACAGCAGCCACACAAGGAACTCACTGCCTCGGTGTTACTGGTCTACATGCAAAAATTAGGCCTACACGAAGTCAGATCCGCAACAAAAATCATACAGATGAGACGAGAAATGAATACTACCCCCACGAATATCTGAGTAATACTCCTGGTGGTGTGCAGGCTTCCGCCTCCCAACCACCTGATTCCCTCTGAAAGACGTCTTTTATTTTTTCTCCAGGTAGATGTTGCTTGTGTGTCTCTGTATCCATTGGGTGGTGCAGAACACGACGCAACATCCTTTCCTAATCCATGCCGCCGGCATGACCGGCGGTAGGGTTTACTATACCTGCGTTCTTTTCTTTTCCTTTTCCTAAAAGCTGTTCAAAGGTGATATAGCAGTCTAAGAAATTCTGACGAGGCCCTGGCTGGCTCATGTGAACATGAAAGGAATGGGCACACATATGGGCACTGGTTTTGAAGCCCGCAAAGCTGCCATCTACACTCGACCGAATTGGGTACATTTCTTTTCAAGAACTTCTCGCTTTTTCTCCAACTTTCCTTCTATCTTTCCTTCTCTTTCTCTTGTTTCTCTTAGGCGTTTCTCTTAGGCCTTTTCCCCTTTTGTCTAGCTAGGTGTGGTTACAGCCTTTTTTAAGCTTCCGCTCAGATGCCCTCTGAGGCATATATAGCAATGTAACCTTACCTTATCTAGCCGTCTTTTACATTGTTTTGCGTCATCCCGGGAAGAGCTCACATGTGTCGCTGTAACAAGGCGGCTTCCGGTCCCATTTCTGGCACCTCCAAACCATCTGTTCTACGGGTCCATGGAGGTGGAGCAAGTGTAGCAGCGCATTTTAACAGGCATATTTATGATGCACGATTAGGAATGTAACCCTTTATGTATCGTTACACTAAGCAACAGGTTAGTTGCATCCTGGTGAAGCCCCCTTCCCACGCCCTCTACCCCCGCCTTTCCTTCCTCCTCGACTGTTACTTGGTGGCTTTCTTTCAGCAGCCAGTATTTCAACGATTCGTCCTCCCTCTTCCTGAGGCTGGTGACCTCTCCTATGATGACTGTATGTGTTGGATCTGCCCTCGTCCCCCCTCCAATCTACTAGTATGTGATCCATTGGCACAGCCCTGCTGGTGCTGTTGCTGCTGCTGCTGCTGCCCCCCTGGCGACCTCCCACTGTAAAACCCCTCCATTGAATTTTTTATTGAAGTACCTTCTCCTTTTAAACAGAGGCGGAGCTTAGCCTGCATCACCCTCTTGGCTCTTCGATTCTTTTCGGCGTGACCAATCCAAGGTAGGAAACCTACAATCGGAAAGGTATCAGCAAATACTCGTTTTTTGTGATATTGGGTTATCTTTTTAACTAGTCCGCACCTAAGTAATGCTGAGGTATCACGTCCTAGCCATTCGGCCAAGGGTGATGCCCTCCGGGAAGGTATCTGACATAAGTGATCCAGGCAGCGCGTACAGCGTTACCAAAAGCGCTTGTGACAAATTGACTGACCTCCTTGAACGCCGTACACATACCGGGCCTGGAGCCTATGATGTGTAATGTGCGTTGTGACATTATCAGATCTTCCTTATTACTGCTTTTACGGTGCAGACATGACTGAGTTCCCTTAATTGCAGGCTATCATTCCTCCCTCCCCACAGCCAACCTCGTAGTCGTTGCTTCCCCCCGGGGAAGCAACGAGTACGAGGTTGACTTGGGTAACGAGGAGGAGATCGAGGTATTTTTTTAAGACTCATCAGTGTTTGATGTATGAAGTCCAGTTGAACTGACTAAAGCCAAAACGGAGATTTTGACACCGGCATCTAAATGCAGGTCATCTGCCAAGGTCTGATATCTCATGTTCGCAATGGGCCTTATGCAATGGGACATGCTTTCCTTGCATGCATTTGAGCCTCTCAACCAGCGTGAGTAGTGCCTTTGTGATGCTCATGCTAGAACCTAAGGCTGCTATATAGACTGTGTGAGTGTGGTATTTTGGCGCGTGTGCTGCTCAATGCTGTTCCCATTACGACCCAATAAACAGAGATTATTGTTTCCCAGAAGCAAACTAGCCCTATCGTCTCAGTTCTAAGAATTGGATATGGATGATAGCAGGCTGAGTACCCTATGCTGAAGGCTGCACTCTTTTGTATGTAATCATTGTTTGTGTTTGTCCATTTGTGTACATTTTATCTGTGCTTGCTCTCATTCCTGCAGGTTGTTCAACAATAATCAAGCCACGCTAGGTGACAAGTGGCCAGGCTTCACGTTTGTGTGCGTGACTGTCAAGCACGCACTCTGCCGGCTGCCCTACTCGGGTGGCGCACCCTTGATCGAGGTGTGTGTTGATGCTAACGCTGCTGCGCACGCAAATACAAAACTAAGTGCATACATACTTAGGGAGGGATGTGTGTGTGCTATGAATGATATTGAGAGGTTGGCTCCTAGGTGGCTCGGGTACTAAGCAAATACAAAACTAGTGTCGCCTGGCCGTATGCATCGCTCGCGCGGTATTTCTCCTTGTCATTAGCTGTCATCCCTTGCAGGGGAGGAGCACAAAGACGTGCCATAGCAGCAGGCTTGACCAACGGTGGCCACATATTCACCCGAGAAAACTGTGAGTGCTTTGCATCTCTGCACAGTCGTAGAATGTAATGCAGTTAGCAGTTGTTTGGGGGGGGGGAGGAGGGTTGGGTGGTGTAATTTCAAAAGCAATATTTCGACTGTGGAGAGTTCTGCAAAATGAGCGTTATTACGATGGAGGCCCGCTTACCTCCGCGTGCGCACTGCATGCCAATTGTGCGTCACACACACAACTCTCGTATTTTTTATTGGCGATCGCGCACAGGAGAAAATGGCGCAGCCACGACGCACGATGTTATGAAAAAGAAAAGACATGGAGAGGATATTGCAACTGGTGAGTTGGTTTTGTGAACTCACTTCTTGCTCTGTTTTTGCTTGACTGCAAGATTAACACACCCAGTATAGAAGGGGAAATGCCATGTATAAATACATAGCCCTGTCAGTCTGCACTTGTGCACGCATGCCCCACAACCCTTTTGCGTCTCCCTATTCTCCTTCTTCTCATCACGTTTTTGCAGGCCTACCTTTTCAAGACCAAGTGTGTAACTGCCTTGAGAAAGCCAAAAGCAAATTCAACGCAACAAGTGCCACGAAGAACCTCATCTCCGGTGGGTATTCATCAAAATGTAAAGATGCTGCATGCGTTTTCATTTGACAAGTTTACAAAAAATTAGCAGTATGGACTGTGTTGGCATGGACTCTTATGGGTGTGAAAAGGGGGAGGGGTGTATGTGTGGAAATACTTGGCCCACAAACTGAAACATAATTAATAGAGTTCCGAGATCAAGACAGCGGTGAGGATGTGCTACTGCTAGCCTGCGTATGTAAAACATTGTGGAATTTGTGAAAATTGTTGTTGCAACACCAGACCTAATAGTACCTACAAAAAAACCCTGAGTGAAAAATGGAAGAATACTGTACATACATTCATATTCAACTACAAACAAAGACACTCTTCCCTGGTCCGTACAGGTCATCTATCCTACAAAACCAACAATAGCAAGGTCCTGTGCGACCTTGAGTCTGGATACAAAGAGCTGTGCAAATCTTCGGGTTTCCAACCACAGCAGTATCTGTGGTTGCGGCAGAGAATCTGGGCAGCCGAACGACCGTTTGCGTGAATTTTCTCCAGTCTGTAGTGTCTGGTTTTCTGTGTGTTAGACCTTAGTCACTATTGGTTGGACTGTTAGTTGTAATTTCGATAAATTCAGCTCGCTAGATATTTTAAATAAGCTTGCGTTAATTGTTGTAATTCAACTTGCTAGAAGGTAGGGTACTGTGGCAGTACAATTTGAAGGTTTTAGACTTGTATGCGAAGTCACATGTATACATGAAACAGAGGTCCTGAAATCCAGACTTGGCCTTCCCATTTCACAACTCTCACTGATTCCTCTATGTATGGTAGTAGTAACATAGATGGTACTGACTATACTTTTGTTGCTATGTTGTGGGTTGTGGCTGTGTTGTGGGTTTATAATCCGCAAAATTCTGTAGCGTGACAGTTTTCTATAAGCTGAAATTGGCAGTCTATTCTATAAAATGTATGATTGATTTTTGAATTGATTGTGAAACGGTAGCTTATTTGTTGCATAACGTAGCTTTTGCTATTTTTACGAATTAGCAAGCTGCGTTTCCCCTTTTTTCTTGTTCCTTTGGGTTGAGTTCTTTTGGGCATGAAGCTCCTGAATTAACGCGCTTGACCAAATATTGTTGGTGTCTATAATTGAAAAGTATAGATCTCTCGTAACAAGGTTAGAGAGTATTGCAAGACTGCTATGCTTTTAAGTAGGGTACTTCAGTAATAAATTTTAAGTACGGAGGTACTTGTAACTAGTGCATTTGGTTCTTAAGTAGGGGGATCTTATAATGAAAGTGATTTAGTAGGGGTACTTAGCCTCCCTCCCTACTTTCAAGCGCAAATTACAGTAGGGTACTAATGTAGGTCTGAGGAGTAGGTATTTAAGTACCCCCAGACTGTTCCTCACTCTCTCTGATTAAACAATAGAAGCAGTAGGAATGATGCAGCAACAGGTTGTACTCATGGCAGCGGTCCTTTCCCTTTTGATCGGCACATCGACGTGCATGCCAGCAGCAGCAGGAAGCGGAAAGAGCATGCTCTAGCAGGCACGTGACTATTTGTATGCCGTAGATATAGATCACCTCCATTTTTGTGCATGCTATTGCGGGCATCAATAAACCCTGCTTGCAAGACAGATCTGCCTTATTCTAGCTTCTGTGCAATGATTTTAAAGGTTTAACACCTGTACAAACTTCCCTGTTCGGTTTTTAATCCTCTCTGGCCCAAGCTGGACAGAAATGTGTGATTATCGTGCGTCATAATATTATGCAAGGAAATACGATCCCCTCTCGGCATCAAGTATATTTATTATGTACAGACTCAGATGCAAGGACCTCCACCTTACCCTCATGATAAGGACAGTTTTTACCATAAAAATACACAACCATCCGACCCATAGACACTCTCTAATTCAGAGAAGACAATGTTTGTGAAGTTGCCACATTAACAGACTTATAAACAAAAGTTAGATTAGAATTTTACATGAAAGCGCACGGACGTAGAGTGCCTGCACATCGAGGATCCAACCTATATTAATATACAGGATACCACGTTTGGCAAGTAACCGTGGACATCCATCTCCCTCTGTCACCCTTGAAGCGTCTCCTGTGCAGAAAGTATTTCAGAACGCGGGACGCAAGATAGGCCGCTTTGCAAGTAGCATGCAGAGTATTGCCACAGACATGACCATTACCGTGGTCATCACCCCTTGGGCACCTCTGCCACCCTCGTTGCGTGCTTCGTTGGCACCTCGCTTCTCGGGGCTGTCAACGTTCTCTTCTTTAAAGCCCATTTTTGTTGCAAGCAGGTCCCCCAGGTTCTGCCAAGGAGACAAGAGGAGAAGAGAAATCTTACTGTACAACAAGAATTGAAGCATTGAGATATTGAGATGCGCGAGGTCTGTGCTGTAGGGCTGCATACTGCGTAGCATACTGTCCTTTTGTATTGATGCATTTTGTTGCATCGTACGAAGGCTTACTGCATGTCCTGCATAGCATTTCCATAGTTACTGCCTCATCAAAGTACACCGTACACAAGGTACGATGCATGTCATCATGTCACTAATTATTGAGAGGGTATCTGTTTTAACTTTGGGCCTAGCAGAGCTGCTTTTAATTCGCCCCTAATCAACATCTTAAGGGTGGTGGTGGTGAGTGTTCGAACCATTCAACACAATTGATTACATATATTTTTTGGGAGGGTGTACAGCAGAGAATTGACAACCCTCGGTTATTAGATATTTGGGAGGGAGCAATCGCTTTTTTTCCTGGGGGGCCGAGTACGATCCAATAAGTTAGAGCATTATATTTATATTGGTCCATAACCCACATGCACCTCAATTTTGTAGAGGTATACAGTCTACACGTTAAAGGGGGAAAATGAGGGTTACTACGTTGGCCCGCTGGTGGTGGTACCACACCAGCATGTTTTGGGGGTGAGCCTGCAACAAAAGTGCCCGCACCAGGCGACCTCCTCAAAAGGGGGGCTACAATAGGTGCCCCAACTGTGCAGACTACAAAAAACAACCTGGAAGCGGTCACGGATCCAGTTGCCGAGGCACCCGGCTTTGTCCATGACTGTCTCCATCGCCTTAAAGATGGCTTCGAGGACCTGCATGGATGGATATTCATTTTACTGTACAGCTATGCCTGCGATGTATAGGTCTAGCAGGGGCCAGTCCAAACAGAGCGTCGTGGAGGGAAGCGGGAAAGCAATTCGTCACACTCGGGTATTAAGGCTAAAGTACTCAAACAGGTGGGGCTCTGCTGTAAAGTACTTGAACAGATGGGGCTCTCGAACAGGTGGGGCTCTGCTGTTTGACAGCAAGACGAGAGGGCCGGCCAGGATCAACTCTCAAATTAAAGGTACGCAGTTGAATAAAATCAAATTTTTAACTCGTGTGGAAGCCATGTGTGGAAAACTCTCTCATCAAAGATTGATGCAGGAAGCATTGAGTGTGTCCTAAAATAATCTTTTTTGATTGCAGCTTAAATCAAGGTCTATTGCCTGCCCTTTCTTGTTGACTGCATCATGTCGATTCACTATTTTGTAACTGCGTTCATATCTTAACAGAACACTAGACATTGTGTCTTTGCATTTCCACACTAGTCCTTGCAAATGAATACAAGTGAAGCGGCAATTTTTCAATTAAAGGCTTGCAACAGCAACCTCATTTTGGCTTTGTAAAACTGCCGATGGCCTGCTTCCATTCGTGCTAAAATACAATGTAAATTATAAACGATGTTTGAATTTATAAAGGCCAAGTGAAGTGCCTCTCTTGTGCACTCTGCTGCAAAATGCTTTCCGGACGAGATTAAGGACCACCACCACACAAAAGAAAGAAAAATTGTGTGTACGTCTGCATATATAGAATCACTGAGTGCCTATGAAGCGGTATTCTTGATCTTCCCTCCTGCAGCAAGCCGCATACTATCTATGTACAAGGCCACCCAAGCAGCACAGACCCTCTATTGGCCTTCTACAGCATGACCGACGACCTTGCTATTTAAAGGCATTTCACATATTTGATGATCGGCCGCTAGCGCCTTTAGAAAAGTACGTAGAGCAGGACCACAGCATTTGCCAACCACCTCCTTGCTGGAAACACTTCTGCCTTACCGGAGGGTCGTTGCTGTCTTTGCTATCTTCCTGGTTTGCAGCACGGGCAGCAGGGGGCAGCAGAAGGTTGGGGCTGTGCACACCTACAGCAGCGAGGTACCTGCAAACAGCACAAAAATTGACAGTATGGGTTAGGTTAGGGGTGTGCACTGGGATAAGGTACAGGCTGCAGCACAAGTTGCGAGGCAATCAGCTGCGGTAAAGCTGCAAGTTGTAGGCTCCCGCCTGGGAAGTGGCAAATGGTGGTACTTTGAGACACAAATTATGATGCCCCCTAATTTTTAGTAGAAAAAGGAGTCAGATACAAGTATCAGGTGACTTGTTGATTGGGCACAGGGAGGGCAAGCATGCCTTCTGATCTATGCACGTCCCTTGACACTTCCTCTGAACAATTAACGCTCCGCCTTTTGTCGACCCGTCTTTTCGACCGGCCTTGTCGAGCCGCCTTGTCGACCCACCCCATTTTTGACATGAGCGTGCACTTACTGTTCAAGGTCCCCGGACTGCTTCAGCATCAGGTCTCGCACCTGTCAGCAAACAACATAGGGGAAGAGAGGGGAGGGGACAAAAGTGAACGCTCGACAAAACGAGCAAGGCTCTGCATCTAGCGCACAACTAAACGGCACATCGTAGTCAGTCAGACTACTAAGAGGGACTAAGTGCACATATGGTGCATGCACAGTCTATTGCTCTTTCGTAATCATTGTGGGAAGTGGCTTTCAAATCAATCATGTACACAAACACAGTACTTGCCAGCCCTGCTTGCCAAGGTCCACAGACGCTGCAAACAATATATTCAGCTGCCAGTAACCCTTTGAATACACTGCCGTTTAGAAAGAGACAAAAACTTTCTACAGCTTCGCTGGTGGAAGTGTTTGGGGGTGAACAAAGGGAGGAGGAGGAAGGCAAGGCTGGTGCTAGAAAAAGGGCAGTTACCGCTGCCCATTGCATATTGCAGAAAAATTGTGGCTGAGCTACAGCCTTGACAGACTGGCTGGCAAAGAGACAGCTTTCACCTAAGGAATACAACCTCGACACACGGCCTCAAGAACGTCTTACCCATTCTGCATGCGTGTGTGTATATGTGTGTGTATGTGTGTGTGTGTTCATGTGTATGGGGTGTGTGGGTGCGATCAATGGTCATTACTTGGTCCACATATTATCCTGAAAGCGTGCATGCTTCCTTCCAGATCTCACCTCTGGGTCCTCTATCATGACCGCCACCACCTCACGCTGCATGCCAGGCCTCTGCAGGCACCAGTGACAGTGTGCAGTCAGGTTTACTTTGCAATTGCAGCGTTACTTTGCAATTTAACGTTTACAGGGTGTGCTGTAAACCAGGGGGGCTCACAGCAGCACTCCACTTTGAAGAGAGAGGGAACTTTGGAACACTGCTGCAAAGGCACTCACCTGCAGCAGCTTGGAGGTGATCTTCAGGAGGTCTTCCATTTGCTGCTGCTGAGGGCTGAGGTGTGTGCCCTCAATGATCCTGTCGGCCTGAGAGCATTTTATTGTTTCACATGAAAGTCTACATGATGTATTTTAGGAATCTGTAGCAGGGAAATTTGCAACACGGTTATAGCTTTTAGCCAACCATATGCATATGTCACATGCCCCAAAGAGAAGGCGCAAGACGAGAACATGCAGACGTGGTTTGTGGCTTAGCCTTGGCTTGGTGAACTTCAAACTAGAGTGTTAAATGTTAAATGTGTGTGTGTGTATGTGTGTGTGTGTGTGTGAGTGTGCAGTACTTGACATATATCGTTTTTTTTCCGACAGTCTCAAACCACCAGTTCACCTATGGTTTAAGAGGATGCACTTTGCACGCAGCAACCTCGTGGAAATTTGTGTGACCAACCTACATACAAATAAGGTTGACCCTTTCTAACCCTGAACATTAGATTCACGTGGGATCCGTAGCAAACATGTGCAGCCAACCTGAGACGAGTGCGGTGCAGAATGACGTATGTTTACGTGGAAGCAGGGCACAGCTCACCTGGCTACCCTCACTGGAGGTCCCTGTGGGAGGCGAAGCCAGTCCTGGGGTCTTTTCTCCATCTAGTTCTTCGATGACGCAGGCGTGGGCAGAAGGACGCCTGACGGTGATGAAATGAACATGAGGGGACACATCTTGTGTGCATAGGTATGTACGTACGTACCAGTGTGCATGTGCACGCACATGCTTGCGTGCGTGTGTATATGATTATTTGTGTGTATGTACGTGTACGTGTGTGTGAGTTTGTGCGTGTTTACCTGTGTGTGTATGTGCGCGTGTGTGTGTGAGAGAAAGAGAGAGAGAGAGAGAGAGAGAGAGAGAGAGAGAAAGAGAGAGAGAGAGAGAGTGAGAGTGAGAGAGAGAGCATGTATGTGTGTGCACGTGTGTAGGGTGTATGCGTGTGCATGTGCATGTGTGTATGCTTGTGTGTATGCTTGTGTATGTGTGTGTTTGCGTGTGTGTGTTTGCGTGTGTGTGTATGTGTGTGTGTGTGTGTTTTGTGTGTGCGTGCGTGTGTGTGTGTGTGCACGTATGTGCAGGTTGTATACATGCCTCCCCCCTCGGACCACACGTACAGAGACCCACCGGTTTGAAGCAGCGCCAACAGCAGCAACAACATCTTGCACCTCATCTCTCGAAAAAGGCTTGAACAGCATCTTCTCAGTCTCTCCCTCAAAGTCTGTCAGCATCCAGCCCTGTGTTGCACCAGGCGTACAGGACGCATGACCTAGTGTTTTGCACGTGTATGTATGCAAATGCACACGCAGGTAAGTGCACAGGCATACCAGTCACACGAGAAAAGGGCAAACTTACCTCGTCCGCATGCTTGTAGCGCAGAGTGTCAGGGGCATGTGCAGTTGTGGGAGGGGCTCGAGCATGAGCGGGGGGAGCTGCCAGCACCACCCCAGCCCCTGCCGCACTTCCTGCCGCGGCTTTTTTGCCAATTTGTCCAATGGCAGACTTCATGGCTAAAATAGTGAGTAGAGATTGAGTGAATTGACTGAAAAGAAAAATTAGGGTTTTCCTCGTCAATCTTCGACTTTTTGTGTTCTGCCACCTGCGATGCTGCTCACTTTTATAATCATACTCTTTCAAATGCGCGTCTTGATTTCCATTCATATACGTTGGAGAGGGGTGCCATAAAATATTTTCCTACCCCTCAGTTTTGCACAACACCTTGAAGCTCCGGCTGCGGGTGACACGGTGCCCACTTCATCATTTTGTACGCTAGTGTATGATCATGAGGACATCAGTATTGGCGGGTAAATGCATCCTGTGCCGGGTAGTGTACATGCTGCCTGCTGGTACCCTTGCCATACAGCTATATATTCCGCACAGCTTCCAGGGATGGCTGTAGATTAAGCAATTTGTTGGTACGGAATCTCCTACATTTACACGTGTTTCATTGAATTCCATCTGTGCTTCTGTGTCCAAGCAAACATAACCGCCAGCAAAGCACAAGGATCAAAGTTCAATAATTGCGCTGTAGTTCATGACATGAGGCATATGCTCTGCTTCCTTTGCATGCGCATATTTAACTCAATTTGCAATCATCCTGCAGTGATAACTTCATTTGCGAGGGTGATCTGAGCAAAATAGAAATGTCACTCCCTGCATTCACCGGGCAACCAAACACACCTCTATTCATTAATTTGTAACCTAGTTCTTAAATAAAGCTAGTTATATGCCGCCCGATTCAGTACTCAGATCTAAATGGATATCAGTTAGTATTGCATATTAACAGGATTAAATACACAGGGCACCACCCAAGAAAGGTACCGTCCTTCCGGCATGTAAATTGCATACTCATACTAGCAGCCATCCCTTTCGGGTCAAAATAACTGCAATTACCCATCCCTCATAAAACATTTTACAGCTACCGCCTACTATACTTTGGGGTCCCGTTCTCACAGTGTGCAAGGGACAGAAACTTGCTCGCAATCACCCTGCCAGACAACTGCTTTTGCATGCCCAATTTACCAATTTTGCCGCTTCACTCCCTACAAAGCACGTAAGTACTCATACAAAATCATTTATGATACTTTTTACCGCCCACTCCAAAATGACCGTTTCGGTGGTTTGAGCACCGCCCACTTACAAAACAGGAATAATTGGCGGTGATGTACCTTTTGTACTATTGAGGAGAATTTGAAAAGCAAGCTCATTTTGGGCCTCAGATAACCCCACTATAATCTTAAAAAGAATCGTGCGTAAGCATACTGGAAAAGTTGTTTTTCCTTTTCTTTATTAACTTTAAAGCCCTGCTCTTGCTGTGCCCTACTTTACGGGCAAGTTGTGCCAACTTCCTTTATTTTTGGAATTGTGTGCTTCTCTCGTGCTTTTTTTGGCCATGTCAACGCTTGTGTCGCAGGCTTGCAGGCAACCTTGTCGCCCATTTCTCACGCTCGGCCAAAACGCAAGCTGCATGTCCAGGCACTCGGCCCGAGCAAGCGCCTTAAATTCCAAGAAGAGTACACCACAGACATTAGGCAAAAGCAAGAAGCATGTCTGAAACGCCAGCTGCCTGCCATGCTGATACTATTCAGAGGGGTTGAGAGCAGCAGTGACGTGTGGCCTGTCTGTGCCTATCACGTTCAATTTTTGCAAGCTAGATACGTTTTCTACAACTTTGTCTTGATAAAGTCCTTACGGAAGTCGTTGCGGACTCGTCTGGATTGCTGCAACCCCACCCTACATCGCAGAAGCTCCTCAAGCTCAATTTATGATCATGCTCGGTTAACCTTCAAGTCGATCTCTGCAAATTAGCGTGCTTATTTGCAAAATCTGGATTTGCAAATGCAGGGTGAGTACTGCATTCTAAGCTTAATTATATTATTATAAATGTAAGAAGAGAGGGGCTGGGCAAACTAACAGAACCACTTACTGCCAAGATGTGGAATGCACAGATCCTCATTAGGTGGCCTGCCAAGTACGAATCAATTTTGATGATGAGGGTCTGAGCTGCTTGCACCTAGATGCTCTGTTCCTTGCTCACTTGTGCAGTAGGTGCATTATTAAAAAAATGCACCATGGTGGTCGTTAGTTGGCTTTGCGAGGAAGCCAACCATTCACCCTCTCCTAGTTACCTTTTTTTCGAAAATCCAACAGTTTGACATATTTTTTGTTAAAAATGAGAATGTTATTGGTCCGGTTAATTGATCAAGCAGATAACATGCCTTGTCTGTCTGAATTTGCGTCTTGGTCACACACGCCATCAAAAGCAAAATTCACAATTACACCCTGGCGGTACAATTAATAAACAAAAGCAAGCACCTGGGTCTTGACAATTGATAAATCAACAAACACAGCCTGCCGTGTAATGCACTGCTCAGAAAAGAAAAGGGAATTCGATATCCATCCTGGACAAATGCGCTACATGGTAGATGAAGAAAAGAAGAAAAAGCAGAGTGTAAACCCCACCGGCATGGATTAGGAAAGGATGTTGTTTTGTGTTCTGCACCACCCAATGGATGCAGAGACACACAAAATCCTACCTGGAGAAAAAAATAAAAGACGTCTTTCATGGGGATCAGGTGGTGGGAGGCAGAAGCCTGCACACCGCCAGGAGTATTGCTCAGATATTTGTGGGGGTTATATTTATGTCTCGTCTCAGTTGTATAATTTTTGTTGCGGATCTGATTGCGTGTAGGCTTAATTTTTATGAGTGCTGTGGCATGCAGACCAGTAGCCCCAAGGCTGTGGAGTGGGCTCCTTGTGTGGCTGCTGTAAATGGTGCCTGTTGCTCCTAGCAGGATGTTGTTAAGGGTTGTGTGGTGTTTGAGTGAGTGAGGCAATAGCAGCTTATGTTGTTCACGTGCCTTTTCTGTTTGTTGAGTCGGGGAAGCGTCTACACAGTACTTTATTCTGATAAATATTTAATCAATCGCGTTTGTTTAGTTGTATGTCTCTTGGTTTCACAGCCAGGGGGTATGGATTGGCAGCGCCATCTGCTAGGTTATCACGAGCAACTCTTCTTGCAATATCGGCAGACCTCGTTTGATGCGTGTTTGTTGGTTTCGTTTGGGGCGTGGTTGCTGAGTCGGAGTAACTATGATTGATTTGGCTTGCTAAATTTCCGTCGCTGCTGTGGGGTATCTGCTACGTGGTATGACATCCTTATGATGACATCATTTGCCTGGATGAAGCATGTGATGAGCTTAACGTCGGATTGTTAGAAAGCCCTTCTGGTTGACTTCTTAGGCTTCTTGAGTGCTTACCAGAAACCAAGTTCTTTGACTTACTGAACAAGTCAATAGGTAAGCCAAAGAAGCCAGGACGGCAGGTAAGCAGCAGTAATCCAAGCAAGTAAGGGTGTATTTAATCAATGGCTTAGTGCTTGGTGCTTGGTAATGCTTCCTCCTTCCTTAGAAGGCCAAGCAGGTAACCCAGGATTGGTAATCGTCGTAATCATGTGCCTTGGCTTCTCAAGTAAGCACAAAACAAGCCTGTTGAAGAATTGCTTAGTAAGCCTAAAAAGCTCTGGGATAAGCCAGGTGGGAACTGGATCAAAAGCGCTCAGTGTGTTACAATAAGCCAGGCCAATAAGCCTGACCAGTACGCCGCAAATAATCAGGCCAGCAAGCCGCAATAAGACAGGACAATAAGCGGTAATAAGCCTGATCAGGAAGCAACAAACAACCAGGCCAAGAAGCCACAATAGCTAAGCTAGGCCAATAAGCCAGGCCAATAAGCCCTCCAGCCTTCCTTCCAGAAAATACTCATGATTAGCCTCTTGACCGTCTTTGGGTACCCGGCGATTTCGCTTGCCTGGCTGAGGGGAGAATTAGTGTCCTCTTGCACATGCTTCTTCCCCTTCAACAGCTAGCTGTTCTTACCTGCAGCAGCTAGGTGTAGGCAAAGAAAGTGTTTATCTGCTGGGAAATATTTATAATGTGCACAATTTGTGCGCGGCTTTGCCACTGTGCGGATGGCCGGGCAAGTTTGAGGCAAGTTTGGGCAACAAGTTTGGGCAAGTTTGAGGGAAGTTTGGGCAAACTTGCCTTAAACGTGAAAAGCTTCCGCTGCAGGTCGGCATCCCTGCTGGCCCCAACATGCACGGTTTGGTCTATTCATTAATCTACTAAACATTGTCTGGTAAAAGCCAATGGTCGGGGAGAGAACACAAATGTTTGGCAGGCGTTCTGATTGGTGTAGCAAATTTTGAGTGCAAACTTGCACGTTTGTTTCCAAACTTGTGTCCAAGCTTGGGTCCAAACTTGTGGACAGATGATGTCCTTGCTTGCAATATAATTAGCGTCTGAATCAAAATTTAAATTCACGTTATTTTTAAATTTGTGTTCAAACTTGCTGTCATAGCAAATCACCGTCACTGCAAAGTGTAAGACTCAGCACAACAACCAATCTCGATTCTGGGTAAAACCATTCTTCAATAAACTGCTTCTCCAGCTTGAACGAGACTAGGCAAAATAACCTCAACTGAAAATTAACTAAATCATACGAACCGTCACTGCCAACAATTGGGCGTGACGTTGCTTGCATCCAAACTTGTGGACAGATGATGTTTAAACTTGCAAAATTTGTGTCTGGGCTCAAAGTTTGATACTGACTGTTCAAAGTTGACGACACCTACAGGAGTCCAACCCTTCCCCCCCCCCCCCGCCGCGGGTTTAGGACGACTATAGTGCTGTTTTGATTGCAAGGACTGAAGTATGACTTATAAGCTTACAAGGCCCACATGGCCCTTAAGTATACTTTCGTGCGTGTCTGGACACAGATGGAAATACCTGAGTAGTAATATAAGATATAAGAAGTGCCCAGCCATCATAACTCGCATTGCTTGATGTGCTGAGTTTTGTATTGGTGTGCTGTGTCAGCAACTAGCTGCGACAACAGCCTGGCAGTCACCTTTTGAACTCATGGCTTAATCTGCCAGGTTAAAACACCTCTACACATCCTTTAGCCATTCATCCATTTGTCTTGCCGGAGTATTTGAAGATGGTTCTGAGAAAAATGTCATGAGGAACGTAGCTCGGTTCAGGATTTGAGGACATGGGTTGAAGTGTGAAAGTGGTTTATACGGCAGGAGTCCAGACAGGAGTGCACGTGTTTGCAATTTGTGTGAAAACGTCAAGATGAGAAGCACGTTATTCCTTCTTGTATGGGCACCGAACATTTATGGCACCAGTTCAACCAATTATTTGATAATATTTCTGACGGTGACATCGAAGGTTTTGTTTTTCAACATAACTTAGAGGTTTACAAATTCATTAGTACAGCTGTCGATCTTTTTGAGTTATTTATTTGTTGGAACCTTTAAGTTGAGCAGCCATGCCAGGCTGGAGGCCTTAGTAATCCAAACTAAACTAAACTTAGCCAATGTTCCGCACACATGTATTCAATTATTTACAGCACGACGCGGAAGATGTCTGAGAGGGATAAATAAGCGGAAAAAGTGTAGTATAAGCTCGCGCAGCAATACATTTGTGGCAGGAAGAGAGTATCTACACCAAAGGTTTAGCTGAAAAAATAACTGTGCAACGAAAGAAAGGCTCCCATCCAGCTTTCCCTCACTTATGCTTGCCAATGAGTCCCGTCAACTTCTCCAAATTTGCTCCCACTAGAGTGTCTACACAGGCTCCGTTCTTCCACACTTGAAAGGTTGGCATGGCAGTAATGTTGCAAATCTTGGCCACCTCCTGCACAAAGGCACCAGAACAAACCCAGATTTTGGAGCAGCAATGCATGCACATGCATGTTGTGGTGTACACGCATCAATGTGCAACTCTGCATGAGCGTGAGCTCCATCACCCAAGGATGTATTTTAAAAACACAGCTAAGTGACCTTGCAAAGGAATGCACAGGCAGTTAGGCATGCATGTAAATCAAAGCTACTTCCACCTTTTAAGAGACACTGTACTGCGCTAGGTTTTTTGCGAGTAAACAAAAAATCAATTATTGAGGTCCCTCGCAACAATTCAAGCCAAGAACAAGATAAATTTGCAGAGGGGGTCAACGGAGGAAATGCCTGAAATTGCGCATTTTTGCATTCAGAAGGCAGCCACTCACATCCACTTCATTCAATCGACACATTTTAGTATTTTAAGTGTAGCTGGCATTGAGAGCTACCCGAGCATGTGCCCAGTTTTATGTGGGTCGCTTTGCGTGCTGAGATAGACTGGATTAAGCACACGGTGCATGTAAACACCAAAGTGGTGATTTCCATGGGGAAATGGCTCAAATCCTCATAAAACACCAACCACTCAGCCGTTTTATTTTTGTTGCAATGATATCTTTTCTATTAAGGCTTCTATACTATTAAAAATATGCCAGATTGGTGCAGTGGGTGATCTGGTATGAAGAATTTGTGGTAAAAAGTGGGGTTCACGCCACAGCAAACTGAGTAAGTGGGCCCAAGTCGTTTTTCAACAACATTCATGTAAAAATTGAAGCTTAGCAATTTGGGCCCACATGAGCCAAGGAGCATATAAAAACCCCCCTCTGTTAAATTTGTCCCCTCTGTTTAATCTGTCCCGACCACACAAAACCCGGCAATTCTGGTTTCCACAACGGACTCCCATCGTTTTAAGGGGCAAGCATCTTCTGAGCAAAAATGTCATGAGGAGCGTAGCTCGGTTCAGGATTCGAGGACATGGGTTGAAGTGTGAAACTGTTTTATACGGCAGGAGTCTGGACAGGAGTGCACGTGTTTGCTTTTTGTGTGAAAATGGGGATATTCAAGATGAAAAACAAGTTATTTCTTCTTGTATGGGCACCGAACAGTTACGGCACCAGTTCAACCATTTATTTGATAATATTTCTGACGGTGATATCAAAGGTTTTGATTTTCAACATAACAGATTAATAAATTCATTAGTGCAGCTGTCGATCTTTTTTCCCATTTTTGTTGGGACCTGCAGGTTGAGCAGCCATGCCAGGCTGGAGGCCTTTGTAATCCAAACTTAACAACTAAGCTAAGGGCAAGCATTATCATTACGGTCGAGTTGCACGCTGAGAAGCGGACAGAATCTGCCAGCATTGCGCCATTGCCACAGCGGGTAATCTCATGCACATGCACAGCTCCAATGGAGCTTCTCCAGAAGGGAAGCACGTGTGAGGCCACCAGGTGCTAACTCCCGTGCTCTAGGTAGCATGGTGCACTTGCTTGCATCATGGAGGCAGCCATCCTTTGCCAGCAGCAGCAGCCCAGAGGCACCCAGAAGAAGTGAGGACGCAAAGGGAAAAACCCAGAAGAAGTGAAAATACAGGGGGGACACCCCCCAATTAGGGAAGTACACTGGGTGCCCAAATTATTCAGGGGGGCCCGGAACAGCCTGTAAAATTTTCCAGGGTTCCCCGGAGCTACTTTCAAAAATATTCAGGGTGTTATAAATTTCCCCAAGCACTATGGTAATGCTCGTGTGTGTGTGTGTATGTGTGTGTGTGTGTGTGTGTGTGTGAATGTGCGTGTGTGTGTGTGCGTGTGTGTGTGCATACGTGTAAGCGTGTGTGAGCGTGTGTGTGTATGTGCGTATGTGCGTTTGTGTGCTTGTGTCTGTATGTGCATGTGTGCATGGTTGTGTGTGCCTGTGTGCGTGCTCGTGTGAGTGTGTATGTGTGTGTGCGTATGAGTGTGTATGTGTGTGCGTACGTGTGTGCGTGCGTGTGGGTGTGTGCCTGTGCGCGTGTGTGTGTGTGTTTGTTTGCGTGTGTGTGTGTGTGTGCGCGTGAGTGTGTGTATGCGTGTGTGTTGTGTGCGTGTGTGTGCGAACGTGTGGGTGTGTGCAATTTGTGTGTGTTTATGTGTGTGTGTGTGATGTGTGATGTGTGATTCGTGAGTTTGTGAGCGTGTGCGTTCATTTGTGTGTTGTGTGTGAGTTGTGTGTACGCTTTGTGCGTGTTTGTGTGAGTATTTGTGTGTTTGTGTGTGCGTGAGTGTGCATGTGTGCGTATGTGTGTGTGCTTGTGTGTGTATGTGCATGTGTGCATGTTTGTGTGTGCCTGTGTGCGTGCTCGTGTGTGTGTGTGTGTGCGTGTGTGTGTGTGTGTGTGTGTGCGTGTGTGTGTGTGTGTGTGCGCGTGCTTGCTTGTGTGGTTCAGATGGTGCCATGCAATATACAATGCAAGATGCAAGCACTCAAGCCCAGCACTCGCTTCGAAGGGAGGCCTTGTCAGGAAGGGGAGCCTGTTGCTGGGAAGGCTTGCTGGCTTACCTTTCCCTCTTCTTCCCATTCTTACAGTGTCATTCTCACTGTCATTTCCGAAATTCACTGCAAATCACCCGGAACTACATTTAAAATTTTACCGGGTACCCCGGAATCGCAGGGGCCGTCGCCCCTGCAAATCTCCGGGGTACTTGGACCAGCTTTAGGCTACCCCTCCGGAGCAGCCCAAAATTTCGTTATTTATTTCGGGCCCCGGACGGGTTGTACTTCCCTGCCCCCAATATAGTAATTTCTGCAAACTTTTCTAAATGTGAAGGGAGCCTCGCAATACAAAAGCCTCGCAGTACTAAAAGCGCAGTACAGTATGTTACAAAAATGAATGGAACAAAATTGGACCTTGCAACGTTGCCTTGATCGGCCCATTTTGGATGAAGCCTGCAGATTTAATTCATGCAAGAACTGCTTTTTGGGTCTTAATTCTGAAAGTTTTTGAAACAAATGGCTTCAAGAAATCCATGTAATTCCGTCAGCTTCGCTGCTAACCTGGTCCATATTCCGGGAAGCGTTTGTTCCATTCAGGCTTGATGAGATACGCCGTACTCCGGCTTTCTTGCCCGTTATTACGGTACCGTAAAACGCCGTACAATACGGTCAGGCCTGTGCACTTACGCCGCAGAGTTGAATTCTGGACGTAATAACAGACCGATCGTAACTACCCCTTATAGTACGTTGCAAATTACGGTCGGCCAAAATTACGGTGTCAGACCGTAAAGTACAGTGCCACCGTAAAGTACGACTTTTCACTGCGTCCGACTTTGTTTCCATGCAAGCCACTGCTGGGCCCTTTTTCCAAGTTGAAGCAGCCCCAACCCAGCCTCAGGCTCGTTCAGGGAAGCATTGTGTGCGCCAGCACATAAGAGGAGCACACTGGGAAGTGAAAATGGGAGGTTTTGGGGTGGAGAGGCCTTTCTGAGGTCATTTTTGCACTGGCAGTGTCAGCATGGCACCGCATCGTACACTGTACCGTATTTTACTGTAATTACGGTAAAATACGGTGTGACAATTTCGATACTACGCCGTATTACAACAAGTACAGTTGTACCATACAAACTGTACCGTACCTTACAACTCAACAAGCCTGGTTCCGTGACCATTGCCAACTCTTTAGGCCAAGCCTGCAAACCTCCTGATTTCATTAAATACCTCTTTTTTTCCTTTGTGGTGGAGGAGTTCAACGGTACTTGATACCAAAGTGGGTCCTCATCCTTTCTAAACGTGGGAAATGGTTTTCACTGCAAGTTTTTTCCCAGCTTTTGCACCAAGCTTGCATTTTTAAATGCGGTGTCTGAAAGCTGAAAGTGTATCCCATGAATGTGCAGAAAGCAAAGCACGTTTCTTAATATCAGCAAACACTTGATATTCTTATTGACTGGCCCCAAATTGAAAAAGGCACTCTTGGCTTTGAGCAAAAGAAAATGACGAAGAATTTAACCCACGACCTCTAAGAGCAACACGATTTGCGTCGGTATAAATGTGTTGCGCGCACATGTACATGCGTCCTTGGATGTCTTGTTTGTGTGCGTTATGGGCCTGTTTAAGTGTCATGTGTTGGCACGTGCGCATGTGTGCGCACGTGCGCACGTGTATGTATATGTATGAGAGTGCGTATGTGTGTGTTGTGTGTGTGTATTCATGTGCATGTGCGCGCATGCGTGTGTGTGTGTTTGTGTGTGTTTGTGTGTGTGTGCATGTGCGTGTGCATGTGTTGTGTGTGCGTGTGCATGTGTGTGTGTGTGTGTGTGCGTGTGTGTGTATGTGTGTGTGCATGTTCATGTACGTATGCATGTGTGCTTGTGTGTGTATGTATGTATGTGTGTTTGATTGATTGATTGATTGAAGAGAGTGTGTGTGTGTGTGTGTGTGTGTGTGTGTGTGTGAAAGAGAGAGGGTGTTATTGAGACGTATTGAGCTGTCCCCCCCCCCTCACCTCACAATCATCCACGTTGACCTTGAGGAACACAATCTTGCCCGCGTTGGCGGTGGCGAGGTCGACGAACTTGGGGGCGATCATCTGAGGGGGCCAAACGGAGGGGATTGAGGGGGAAGGGTTGCAGACATCGCAGTTAAGATAGAGCACCAAACAAGCCAAAACCCACCTTGCATGGCCCGCACCCTGTTGTGGGGGGAGAAGAGAGGAGATGTGAGGCAAGGCCCTTGAATTAGACCATTGCACCGCGGGCAAAAGTGCAGGCGAGGTGTCAGAGCAGCGATTTTATGCACCCACATTCAGCGAAGAAATCAACGACCACGGCCTTGTCTCCGGCTTCTGTGTGGGCCTTGTTCCAGTCCTCGGTGCTCTGCGGAAACCAGAACGAACAGGCCGAATGGTCAGACATGGAATTCACCAGACCCATAAATGGGTCGACTAGCCAAGGTTGAAGGTGAACTGCATCTTGCCTTGATAATGATAACGGGTGAGTCGCTCATGCTGATGAGATGGTATGTAAGCTGTTTGAGATGGTTTGTAAGTTGTTTTTATTATTTATGGGACATGGTTGGAAGGTCTTTTTCTCGGCACCTTTTTTTTTCACCCCCATCAGAGCTCAATCAAAGACATCAACAGGACGTAATTACGCGCATTTAATTCAATACCATGAATAAATAATTCCAGAAACTCGCGTTGGTGGGAGCTCAACAGACAGAAACCCAAACAGATGCCTGTGTCCCCCTCTTCGTCTTCCGTCCGAAAGATGGCCGGCCTACAAAACATCTACCTGAAGCCCTTTACACAGAGCATGGCTACCAATGAAGTCATGGTGCGCACTCATTTTGTGCTTTATGCTGTGTCGCTATAGCACGCAATGTCTCTGTTCCGTGGCGGCCAGCGATCTGCAGTAAATCACGTTGGTGGAAACTGCACTATGTTTCTGCTGCGTGCCACATAACCTTCTCCAAAATTAATGCCCTTTTCAACCACACTTTTTGCCTGTAATTACCAACACAGTTGACCTACAGAACCTGCATGCATGATCTCCATCTGCCTTTTGCATCCTCGTGTGTGCCGGACGTAGTGGCGGTGGCGGTGGGTGTACATTCCTGAAGGAAACATTCCCCTCCAAGGCAGACATAAAATACAATCAATCGGGAAAATGCAAACTATCCCCATTTACGGTTCGCACCCTCATTATTCCCAACCTCTCGTTTAGGCAAGACCTCTCTTCAAAACCATGTTGTAGCGTACAAGTAGCTGATCAGCAGTGAAACCTGACGAGTTTCTTCCTTCTTATTCCAGCTGAGAGACAAACTGATGCCTGTGCGGAGTGCGCTTTTCCACAAGCACATGCTTTGGCTGCTTCGAGCAAACCGGGTAACTAAAGCAAATCTGTTGTGGAGCGATTGCCTTGTTGGGGTTTAAAATCTACGGCTGCTCTCTTCCCTCGAATGCCACTATCTCCGCTTATTCTCACTTCTTGCCCAAGTTAGTGTCCCAACCTCTTTTCCATAAGTACCATTGCCGAGTCTGAGGGCAATAATTTTTGCAGAGATATCAGCTCTTCTGCTTCTTTTCATAAGCTCTTCTCTCATACATCGCTCATAATGGCCTTCTCTCGTTCTCACAGGGCCTCCTGCAAAGCTCTTTTTTTGGGTGCCCTGGCATTGTGGTAAGTTATTCTAGGTGATTCTGTCTGTTGCTCTTGCTTTCCCTGCTTCTGTACTGGCAACCACCGAATATTTAAGTCATATCCTTCACGAGTTGTATAATAGGACAGTATTTTAAATCGTCTTAGTTTGATGGGGAAAGAGGTCAAACCATCTCCCTTTTTCCCTTTGCAGGATTTTGTGGGTGCCAGGACACTGTGGCTAGATAATCTGCTGTGCCGAGCAGTGCAGGAGGGGGGATGTACACAGGCAAGCAGCCGCAAAGAGTGTATGCATGTGTAGAGGACTGAGCATGCCTGTGTAAAGTGTAGATGATAGAAAACCATTTTGTGGTGCATGTTTCCTTGAGTTTAGAAAATCTAGGAAGCTGGAATCAAGGTCAATTCATGTGAGCAGGAGGCATGCGCATGTAACCCAACATAATAATCCCCCATTTTACATGCTATCAGGTGGTGGTCATTGCGGCTGGCTTTTGCACCCGCGCGCAACGGATGGCCTCTTCAGGAATGCTGCCCCCAGGCAAGGTCAGCTTCTACGAGATTGACCTTCCAAAAGCCAGCCAGCAAAAGCGTGACCTCATGGACCAAGTGCAGCGAAAGGTCTGTCCACGATATGACAACGTGTAATGTTTTACCCTTCTTTACCCTTTATTATGCAATGCCAGTTGAATAACTAGGCTGTTCAATTTGGTCAAGGAACTACTAGGCACGACATTTTACGGCTTAGTAGCATGTTGCGCAAATACTTGTGAGTTTAAGTGTGCTGGATCATCTTTGTTCCTTACCTTGTATGTTTTAACTTATTCTTACCTTATGATGCACACTTTTCCATACTCCTTCATGTCCTGCAGCACCTGTCGAAAATTGGACCTATATTCAGAGCACCAACTAGCTACCATCACTTTTTGCACGCCTGCAGCTGAACATCCCAAACCCGCCCCCAGTCGCATATATTGGTGCAGACCTGTCAGTGACAAGCCTGACAGACGTGCTCCTTGAAGGTTCTTCCTCTGTGGGGAAGCAATACACCATGCAGCAGCAGCAGCTGCATGCTACTTGCAGCACCTCCCCTTTACGCATGCCGCAGCCGTTCAACCCAAACGCACCTACCTTGTTTACAGCAGGTGCGTGATCAGGTTGTGCCTTTACAGGTAAATATTACAGTAATCGTCTCTTAAGCATTTTTGAACTTGCCCTACATTTGGACTTGATGCTTCCTACTGCTGGAATGAGTCACAAATTGAGCCACACTCTGATATTTCTGTTGCAGAGGGCCTCGTCTACTATCTTCCGCCACCTGCTGTTGACAACCTGCTGGCCTGTATCAGCCAGCTGGCTGCGCCAGGTAGGTTTGATTGAGGTGTGAACATCATGAAACCTAAGCAAAGCGCTGCTCAAATAACCAAGGTCTTTTTGCTAGCATCGCAAAGCTCTTAAGAAGAAAATGGAAACTATCTGGGGGATATAAAAGGCTAATCCGGATCTTGGGTTGTTTTCCTAGCAAGGACTTCCTGTGATTGAATGGTCAAGGTGGTCTTTACATGTCTGTGCTCATTTATGAGCCCTTTGCAGGCAGCTTCGTTGGCTTTGACTCCCTTGACAGTGACGTGCATTCTGGGCTGAAGGAAGCCAGTGGATACCACACACTCAGCTTGGTGAGTTTACGTACGTGTATAAGATTCGCAGGACTCAGCATTTCAGCAACCCTGCCTGTTTTTGTGCCTGTTTTTGTCGGTAGTTACTTGAACAGCCTCTTACCGTCAGTCGCACTTGGTCAGAATACCGTCTTCTATACAGTGACTGTATGCTCGACAGTTTGGTCTTGCCTTTGCTGCTTTACTTGACTTGATGGGCGGTTGCTTGCAGACCGTGCGTAACAAAGGAGAGAAGCTCTTGAGTGGCCTGCCTACGGAGCCGAGCGCCTTAGGAGGTATCCTCCAGGAGCACCAGCTAGAATTGCAATCCATGTACGATGCTGAGGGCCTTCAAGAGCTGCTTCACAGCATTGCAGAGGGCAAGAAGCAGGCAAAGGGGCCTAAACTTCCTTCCTTCTTCAGGTGGGCCAGAAATGCACGGCTGATTTGTAATGAAAGCTCAATTAGTGCAAACACTTTTAGTGTGACTGCAGCAATGCTGACCCAATTTTGAAGCATAATGCAGGAATAAAAGGCAGCACTACTACTCGCAGCAAAAGTAAATATTGCTTGCTGGCCAGAATCAGACCAGGGCAGGCCAAATAAGCAGCTGGTCTTGCACCATGTGTCAAGGCTCTCACTGCTTGTGTGCAATCCATACAATGCAGGTTCATTGAGGCACGGAAGTAAGGCACTTTTGTCACCAAGGTCTTTGAAGTCCAAAGGCGTAGCTGCAAATGAATACATGCTCTGATTCTTTTCATTAGAAGACAAGTCGAACTTAAAAAACAAAACCGATCTTTCTCCGCTTTTCTCATGTGATATTTACCCTTAGTCAACAGTCCCTGAAACATGAAGGAATGATAATTCCATTTAAATGTAAGGTAGACAACAGGCAGCATGATGTTGTAGCACCCCCCAATAATCACGGGGGGTATTTTACCTTTTTCTGCTTCTATTTTTTTTCTTGCATAATGTATCATGTATGATGTATGTGCCTGTATTGCTATTCCCCTCACTTTGTCAGATAATTGTTACGGCAAGAGTACCATTGCAAGCTTTGTTGAATGCTTGTCATTAATGCGTTTGCCTGCTAGCCTCTTCGTTCAACACAAGAACCAACCCAGGGTTGGGAAAATGTTTGTTGCTGTGATGATAAAAGACTGCTAACATTGTAGAATAGACACAAATATGGGCACCTGTGGGATGCAGCAAACTAGTTGGTTATTGAAATACTAGCAGTGAGACAAATGCCTAGAGAAGGTCGTTTTCCATTGTAATCCTTTCAATCTGCAATCCTTGAATCAGAAGATCTGGCATAACATTGACTGTGCAAGAATCTGTGCAAGAATAGAACATAAAACGCTACGCTGGGCTTAACATCCACCGCTTGTAAGGTAAGGAGTACTTACATGCCACCTCAAGTAAGTCCTCGTTGCCAAAATTGAGTTGTATGTCAATCAAGTGATCGGGGGTTATGTGCAGAGGCCAATGCCCCTTAAACTATTTGTGATCGTTTTCATTTTGCAAAGCGTTCTTTCTTGCTGACCAGGCGGACGTACATGATGGTGTTCACTAAGCATGACTGAAAGATTTGCACCAAAACTGGAGTTTTACTTAACGCATTGCACTGCTCATTGTTCAAATCGATGGCGGGGATTGAAAAGCGAAAGACACAATGCTCTAATTTACAACATGACCTATGTGTCACATATTTGAGAGGCCACTGCCTGAGCGCTGGGCCTGGAGTACAAAGCAACGCCACGAGTGTTACAGACTTCTGGCTGCTGCTCTTCTTGCTTCCAAAGTGACCTGCTTGCAAAGAAACAATGGACAAGAGCTGCGGGGGTGGCGTTTACAACAGTCAAGCAAAGGTCAGGTCACACAACGGATGAAGGATTCAGAATTGTTTACACAAACTCAGGCAACCATTCATCTGTCGCACGTATTGTTGCCTTGGCTGAAGACTGAGTGCAACCGACGATTGAGGATTGTGGCATCCTTTTGAGAGTATGGCACTCCTCCTTGTTGTTCCTGGCAAATTCCACCGACTCGTACCTTAGGTCTGGCTTGTGCTGACGGGAGGCCACCCATCCTGGGTGCAACTGCTTCTGCATCCTGAGAATGGGCAGTGCAACAGGAAATAATTCAAAGTAAATTACTTTGCCCTTTCTCAGCATGGGTGCTCTGTGCGTAATGTGCAAAGCATCCTATCCAGTCCGTCCTCCTGCACGTTCTTACACCATATGAAAGGTTATAGGTCCTAGTACAATATATAAACCCAGGATATCCCTGATACTAAATAAGTCATGTCTGTAATACCTTGTACGTAGGGGCGTAAGGGTGTATCATACCACCAGTTTGTAGCCCGTGCCCCCAAACACAGAATTTGCTACCGTACGTACATGTACTCACCACCCCCCTTGGAAAAAGTTTTATTTTACAGAAAAACAGCATCCACCCCCTCTCAAAGGAGTGAGCCACTTTTGCTGTTGTTGCTGTCACTGCTGCTACTGCTAGCATGCGTGTGCTAGCTTTGCGTGCTGCTTGAGAGCTAGAGAGAGTGTGTGTGTGCGTGTGCGTGCGTGTGTGTGTATATGTGTGTGTGTGCGCGCGCATGTGCATGTGTGTCTGTGCGTGTGTGTGTGGGCCTGTGTGAGTGTGTGCGTCTGTGCATGTGTGTGCGTGTGTGTTTGTGTGTGCATGTGTGTGCACGTTGTGCGCCTGTGCAATTGCTGCTGCATGCTTGCACCCCTGTCAACTTCATTAGTTGCATAACCACATAATGCCAATGCAGTGCCAACTGTACAATCCTGTGGGGTCAAACCAAGGTTTGCGAGTTCTGCTTGGCTGTGAGTCCTTCTTCTTGCGCTCCTCTGCCTCAGCCCGGTCCACTCTTGCCTGCTGCAGGCGGAGTGGGGGGGGCATCCTCTCCGCTCGCCACTTCAAGCAATAATTATTTTTTGCTACCGCCCCCCTAAAAACCTGAACCGCCCCCCCTAAAAATATATATATTTCACCACCGTTTCGTCAGTAATCTGTCACCGCCCCCACCAAAAAACAATAATTAGGGGCGGTGATATACTTTACGTACGGTATTAGCAATTTTGGCCTGTGGTTCCACCTTTAGGTAGTCCATATACCGTTTGTTTACGATCACTTCGGAAATTAATTATTTATTTGGCCAGGAAACGAAAATTTTTATTAATTCTTGGAGGCCTCTCCGAACTGACTTCGAAGTGATAAATTAATTATTTATAGTAGTTTTGAGGGTGAAAATCGAAAAGAGCTCCAAGCGCGCCAGTGTGAACCCCCTGGCCGGGTTCTTGAAGCCTCAGCCACAGCTTCAGCCTCGGCCACAGCTTCAGCCATAACGAACAGCAGTAGCAGTGCACAGGCAGCATTCACAGGGGGGCTCTCGAACTCAAAAACTCTCGAACTCAAAAACTAATTCCGACAGGGCCCTCCCGAAGTGCCCTCGAACTCAAAATTTAATCCCCAGATTCCCTCACGAACTAAAATCGAAAATTTAATTAATTATTTGAAAGAGTGGTCACGAACTGATCGTGAACGAACGGTATATGGTCATCTACATCTCTCTAACTTGCCAAGAATTTGTAACTTGCTCATCCTGGAATGTGCCGTTGTTTGTTCTACGTATCATCTTTAATAGCCATAACAAACACGAGAATAAGCCTCACAGAGGGTTGCAGAGCACCTTTGTAATCCTTTTAGACATCGTCGCAAAAACAATATGACAAGCCAGAACCAATACATACTTACAGATGCCGTACATACTCATACTCACCACCTCCTTAAAAAAATATATGTTATCCAAAAAAAGTGCAACCATGACGAAAAGCAAAATGATGTCACTCATATCTCTTGCTTTTTACTCGATGCACACGTAATAGTACGCTGCAAACGTAATAGTACGCTGCAAACGTAAAAGAACGATTGTTTTGAGCAGTTCAACCACCGCCTCCCCTCACAAACATTATCTAGGAGCGGTAATAGAATATGTGTACGATATACATGAAAAAGCGTGTACTAGGAGATTTCACTGCTAGTTAATCTGTATTTACATGGCTATGACCATCCTGAAGACAAAGAACAGCCTAAACACAGGTCCATACTCACTGCTCACTACAAAAGCCAGGGAGGGTCCAATGTTTAAAATGGTAAACAGAAAGAAGACATACGTAGGGTTGGCCAGAACCATATACATATGGTGTATATAAGGTATTTTTTGCAGGGATCTCATCAAATGTACGGTCATATACGGCGTATATATACGGTTCTGGCCAACCCTAGACATACGTAGTACCATGGTTTCAGAAAACCCAAGCTTACTTCAGGGGCTGAGGGGGAGGTTCCACCGGCTGGAGGTGGCCGTACAGGTGTACGTGTAAGGGTATGTTGGATGTCAGTGTGGCTGCACGCCGGGCGATTTCTTCATGCTCTGCCGGGGTCAGGCCCGCTCCTGAGGGCGCTTCTGCCTGCAAGGTTGGTCAGAGAAAGTTAGCTGAGCACGTACACTGTTAGGTATGCTCTTTATGGTTGTTTCGGTGTCTTGTTCTTGCGGGTTGGCATGGTGCACTTGTTATTCAGGCATCATAATTATGTTTGAAACATAACCGTTCACGTGCGCCCAGAACACAAACAGCCTGTGTGCTACAAACTACAAATAAAGAGTAAGGCTCTAGGAGGGCACCTGTTTCTGCTATCAGGGCTTGTGCACACAATCTAGACATCCACCCTCTGATGCAGTACGTGCTCAATCGATTTCAGACACAACAGAGGCGCAACGGGAGAAGCAACATTACCACTCTGATTCACGTTACTGACCCTGTAGAACCCTTTCTTCCCATTTTAAGGAACCCCCTTGAAAGAATGATGAAGATGTTTCCCAAATGCATTTGTGACCAGGATACATCTGCAAGCCTGCTATTGATACCCTTCAATATCCCCTATCCTTTTTCCGCTGTGGCTGAGCTTCATGAAACGCAGTACCTAAGCGGCTCTCTTTGTCCTTTACCACCGTGGGAAATAGTTTTCACCACCTGTGGTTCTATCCTTCAATCGTCTTCAACGTCGATACACACTCACCATGCTGAGCGCCTCCATCTTCTTTAGCAGCAGTGCCGTGGACATGAGAGTGGGCCTCTGCAGGGGGGGCATGTCTCCCTCTGTGTGTAGCCGTGGGGTCACGCCACTAGCTGGTGAGCCCAGTAGCACGGAGGAGGCCTGCAGACTGGCCTGCTCTTTTGACGCGCCTGTGTAGACACAGCAGCAAGCGCAGGTCAACAGGTGGCAGTAGCAGCAGCAGCAGCAGCATTTGTGAACGGAGCAGCGATTTAGATGAACACAGATGACGTTCCAGCTGGAATAAGCTGGAGATTGTAGCATACTGGTCCTTGCTGCTCTCGACCATATCAACCTTTTCTTCTTATACGTACTCGCACGCGCTCTCTCTCTCTCTCTCTCTCTCCCTCTCTCTCTCTCTCTCTTTCTCTCTCTCTCTCTCTCTCTATCCCTCTCTCTCTCTCTCTCTCCCTCTCTCTCTCTCTCTCTCCCTCTCTCTCTCTCTCTCTCTCTCTCTCTCTCTCTCTCATGCACTTACACACACACAAACGGATGCACACACAAACGCACACACATATGGATACACAGCCTCACGTACCTGGCTGGTAGCTGTAAGAAGATTGCAGCTGGTCGCTGGCATCATCCTCTGCTTCCTCTTGAGGCTCTTGCCATACCTGTGGAGATCTGGACACGTCAGCCGGCTGCCCTGGCATGGCCACACCTTGCAGTCCCTGCTGCTGCTGCTGCTGCTGCTGTTGTTGGTTTGTGCGCTGGTAGTGCAGCAGTTGCAGTTGCTGCTGCTGGTGCTGGTACTCCTGTTTCTGCTGGGGCTGCTGTTGATGCTGTATTTGTTGTCCTTGCTCCACTTGCTGCTGCTGCTGCTGCTCACGTCCCAGTTGCTCCTGCGCTTGCTGCTGCCTTCTTGAAGCGCTGCTGCGGCTGCGGATTTCTTTCAGCAGAACAGCCATATTAGGCTTGTACCCACGATAGTGATACCCACCGCGAGATGGGCTGCCCTGCACACTTGAAGCCAGCTTGGGTGCAGCTGTATCCTTTTTAGCTGGCGATCTCTGCTGCACGTTGCGCATACACACACATGCTGTTTGGGTGCGTGTACTTATTTGTTTGTCTGTGGGTGGGTGAACTTTTGTAATTAAGGCCTTGCGGTAATCCAGTACTAAGAAAGTGACGCAAGGGTTTGAGGTCCGCGTCTGCCTGACCAAGTCTTTGTGGACGGTTGTGTAAGATGTACGATGCTTTAAAGATTTAAAAATTGTTAAGGCTTGCTTACAGATCCAAAATTCTCAAAGACAACAGCAAATTGTGTGCACATACCAGACTACTCACTTACACCAAGACACTTGCAAGTGTACGTACTGAAGTTCCCACCTGCATGATAATAAATCCATCAGCTATCTCCTCTCAAGCTTGCTAATAGGAATTTGCACACTTCATACTTCATACACAAACATTCACCTGTGCGTGCTGAAGCGCTCCTTCTACCAATCCAGCAGGGCCGTTGCCTGCCCCCTCCATCACTTGCAAGCGATGGTGCGGGTCTGCTCGAGCGTGCGGGGCTCGCAACGCGTACGGAAGGGAGGGAGATAAAGACCGCTGGTCTCGCTGATTCCCACGCCCTGATGCTACGTCATGCTGCTGTGCGTGTGAATGTGTGAATGTGTGTGTGTGTGTGTGTGTGTGTGAGAGATTGTGTTTAAGTGTGTTGCACAAAAATGCTAAAAATACTGGCTGGCGGTATCGCTACTGCAGTTACAATTTCAATGTAATTTTTGAGTGGCACTAAATCACACGATGCCTGAGTTCTCCTGCTGTACAGGCATGCAGACAGACACCTAGCAAGGAGGCGTGCTGACAGATAGCAAGGGAGGCACTGACACAAAATTAAAGAGTGCATTGACTAATTGCCCATAACCAGCAGCACCTGTTGCGGCGAGGATGCCGGCCTCGGTTTGGAGGGCGTCAAGCACAGCTTTTGTGGGGACTGTAAGGTGGAGGGCACCTGGCTGATGAAGTCTGTGGGTGCGTCTTCTTGGAATCCTGGACTGTCACTGCCACTGGGTGGCGGTCGATGATACGACGGCTGGATGATGCCATCTGCAAGTGTGATTGCAAGTGTGTGGTAGCGCTCTAAAAGCTCGTGAGTTTCATCTGAAACGTTTTAAGCCTAAAACACATTGTCAGGGTGGGCCAGGACCATCCATGTGTATGGTACACATTTGGCAATTATCCCTCCCTCTGTTCAGCCTTATACGGTATATGCATACGGTGCCCGAAACGTGATTAGTAATTAGTGTTTGTATGTATCTCTTTGCCCAGCTTGGGCCTGTCTGCTCCATCGGCTCAGATCACGTGAGGGGGGCCCTGTACTATATGGACACAAGCATGCATATCTGTGTTCCTTAGTGAGCCCTGCCTGCCTGCAGCAAGTTGCTGCTGCTGACCATCCTGCATCCTGCCACTCCTAACAGAACAAACGTACCCAAAGCAAATACATCACACCTCTACCTGTTCGGTTTAGCAGGTTGGCGCCAGCATCTTTTGTCCCCTTCTGTTCCATGACCAGC